>BNJT01001943.1_pt1 | contig 47457 bp, 84 predicted proteins | sample 8540491 | NCBI WGS metagenome assembly BNJT01 (sample SAMD00202455, study PRJDB9452) | human saliva metagenome | host: Homo sapiens | reverse complement strand
CAGTTACGCATTGCTGATAGCAACGTTATAGAAACGATTCATCAAGTTGATGTAGTAGTAGTTACCGGTACAGATTTCTGACATAAAGAAGCACCAGATAGGAGCTGCTATTAACATCATTTCGTTTTTCTGGAACGTGTTTTTGCCCATGTAATCTTCTTATCAATGAGATATGCAAATGATCCAACTTAATACCAAAATGGATAGGTATACTGCAACCCAAGCTGTTTTTGGTAGGTACTCTTGGGTTTCAAGCTGGAGCCAGCCTTCAACACCGTTTACGGTTAAGTTAATGGTGTTGTCATTTGTATTGATGACCATACCTTGAGAGGCGATGATCTTGTTAGAGATATTCTCTGGTGTATACTCTGCAAGTTTAAATGGTCCAAATGATACATCAATCTTTGAAATAGCGATGTCTGTCTTTACGTTGTTAAAGCCCTAAACGTAAAGAGTTTGTAACGATTGGAATGTTACTGAGGTGAATTACTTCCCAAGATGGTTGTGCATCTAGCCATGTCTTATGAGAGTTATAGTTATAGTTTGCAAAGATTTCTTCTCCACGGTCTGTATTAAAGTTTGATACGACCACAGTACCTTGGATACCTTTTTTCATATGTACATCAAAGGAAAGATGTGGTGCATAAAACAGTAAGAACATTGCCGAGATGAGTAAGAACCACACGGCTCTACGTATATTTAGTTTTTTTCTTTTATAAATTTCATCATTTTATCACTTCCCTGAATAATGGTAGCACAAATGTGTAAAGTGCGTTAACTAACATAGGTGAAAATTAAAAAATTCAGAATTAAAAGAGTAATTCCTCGGAATTACTCTAGTGATTAACTGAAATATACGAACTCATCTTGTGGTTTTTGGTAGTTTTGAATGCGGTTTGCGTATAGGACAAGTGTCTTGCCGCCGTTATCTAATGGGACGGTTTTGAGGTTACCTTGCACTTCATACCAGCTATCCTTCATAAGTTCTTCTACTTTCACACCTGTGACTGGTTAGGCCACACAAGCTCGTATCATTTGCGCAACATACCATTGCTTGTCTACCCATGATAAATGTTTGATGGTAGCCTGGTAATGTCTCGGTGAACTTTCCGCGTAGGATGATTTCTTTTCCATCGTATTTATCTGGGTTTTCAATCGCATCCATATACCAGATACCATAATCATCATCTTTGATATCGATGATAGGAGCGTTGATATTGAAATGGTAGTACACCTTCTTTAAGAGTGACCTGGGCACCGTGTTCGCCTTCGTAGAAAAATCTGAGCTTTTTTATTAATAGCTTTTGATATTACCACGCAACATCGATGCGGAGGTATCTGGTGTACAACGATTACAGATAATTGTATCACTGTACTTTAACTGCTCGTAAATGACAGAACGCATTGCGTTAATATACATTTGGAAGGTCGTCGCATCTACTGTTGTAAGAATCTGTACCAAAGGCCAGAAGTTTGGCATTTGTGACAAGATAAACGGTGTGATTGCGAGGGTTCCGTTGTATTCGATAAATACTTGGTTTGGATGATAGATGGTATCTAATTCACGAATCTTTTTCTACGTTTAAATCCTCTGGAGAGTCCATATATTCAACGAATGCTTTAGCGCTCTGCGAGGTATTTATCATTGTATCGAACTTCACCTTGTTCAAAAACAGATAATTAATGTACGACTGTTTTCTTCCATAAAGGAAGGGTCGTTAAGTGTATCTAAAATCAAAAGATGTTTTACCGGAATCAAGAAATCCCGTAAAGAGATAAACAGGGGGTTGCCATCTTACTTCACCGCAAAGATTTCTTTGATGCGATCAACATCTACCTGATCACCAATGACAGTGATTAGACCAGTATAAGCAGGGGAACCAATACGGATATCTGCATCTCCTCGGGTACATAGTCAAAGAATAACCAACTTCCGTCTGTGCTTGGAACGATACCCTTAGCACGGATGATATGTTCATCTAACTCGGAAAAGTGCTAGTGCAATGTCTTCTACAGAGTATTTGTTTACTGTTTCAATACCGATTGATGTGAATACTTCATCAGCATCGTGTCCATGATGGTGGTGATGATGGTGATGTTCATGATCGTGATGATCATGCTCACAACAGCAGCATTCTTCCTCATCATGCTCTTCTTCCTCGTGGTGGTGATGGCAGCACATTCTTCATCATCATGATGATGTTCATGGTGGTGCTCTTCATGTTCATGGTGGTCGTGCCACAGCAACAATCGTCATCGTCGTCTTCATCATGACAACCACATCCACAACAGCTGCACTCTTCTTCCTCTTCGAGTTCTGGGAAGCCGTCTGTAGAGCCTTCCATTGCGTCGATGATGGCTTGACTGGAGAGGTCATCCCATGGTGTCGTGATGATTCTTGCGTCATGGTTTTAATTCACGGATGATTGCGATATCCTTTTGTAATGTTTCTTCATCAACGAGTTGTGTTCTGGATAAGATGACACAAGCAGCTGTGGAAATCTGATCATCGAAGAATTCCTTGAAGTTTTTATGGTAGATTTCGCAACGTTTTGCGTCTACAACAGTACTGTAACTATTTAGTTGTAAACCTTCTACATCTTTTACGACTGCTAAGATATCGGATAATTTACCAACACCGGAAGGCTCAATGATGATGTGGTCAGGGCTATACTTTTTGATTACTTCGTGTAAAGCATTGCGGAAGTCGCCTTGTAATGTACAGCAGATACATCCACTGTTGATTCTCATTAACAACGATACCGGGAATCTTTTTAAGAAACCACCGTCAATTCCAATTTCGCTGAATTCGTTTTCTACTAGAACTACTTTTTACCTGCATATACTTCTTTGATTAACTTTTTGTATCAATGTTGTTTTTCCGGCTCCTAGAAAGCCGGAGATAATATCGATCTTTGTCATTTCGTTACCTTCTTTCACTATTATTATATCCTTTGCGTCAAATTCACCAAATAGAATGCCTAATGCGAATCACCATTGAAAAATAGAATTCTTTTTACAATGACATAATCAACATAACGAATTGCATTTAAATCTTTTCCCGCCGGCATAAGAGATGGATGATTGAAGGTCTTGTTGCATTTCGGTTAGTGTATCCATGATAGAACCTTTACATGGTACAAGTAGTTTTTACCTTCTACGTTTTTTCGGATACCTTTTTGATATTCGGAAGCACTACCGAAGTATTCCTTCATTTCAATACCATCTTTCATCACAGTATTACCCGGTGATTCAGTATGTCCGGCAAATAGGGGAAACCAATCATAACCATGCTTGCGCCAAAGCGAATCGACTTTGCAATATCTCCCGTTTGAACGGATACCGCCATCAGCGATAATTGGTTTACGTGCAGCTTTTTGCGCACCAACGTAAAGCAGCCAACTGCCAACCGCCTGTGCAAAGCCTGTTTTTAATTTTGTGATACATACTTTACCGGGACCGATACCAACTTTCGTTGCGTCTGCACCTGCATTTTCAAGTTCACGAACACCTTCAGGGGTTCCTACATTGCCTGCAAATGACAAAATGTATCTGGTAGGTGCTTTTTGATATGTTTGATCATATTGATGACAGCGTTGGAGTGGGCCAAGAGCAATATCAATGGTAATGTAATCTGGAACCAAATGATGATTTGCAAGGTCTACAATGAATTGATATTCATTTTCTTTTTACACCAACGCTAATGGAAGAAATCAATCCTTTTTCATTCATCATTTGTACAAAAGAAAGACGACTTTCAGGAGTGAAACGATGCATGATATAGAAATATCCATTCTCTGCAAGTTTCATTGCTAGAGATTCATCGATGACCGTCTGCATATTTGCTGGAACAACTGGTAATTTAAAATGATGCTTGCCAAATTGTATTGTTGTATCACACTCAGAACGGCTGTTTACAATACATTTATTTGGTATTAGTTGAATGTCTTCATAATCAAAAACTGTAAAATTTTCCATAAAAACCCACTTTCTCGAAATGGGGAAAAATTTATTATCCTCATATACAATAGCACGAATTGATAGGATTAGTTTGAGGTAGTTAACGGGAAGCGAGGATATTTTCAGACATAAAACAGTATAAAATGTAAGAATTTACATAAAAAGAATGATAATTATTTACATAATTTATGAAAGAAAAGAAAAAGTACTTGAAAATAATTCTGAAACATTTTAAACTCAGTGTATCTTTTAGGAGGGAAATAGTTATGAAAGCAAAGAAGATAGCGGCAACTGGTTTAGCTGCAGCGATGAGTATGGCAGTACTAGCGGGCTGTGGTCCAAAGTCAGAAGTGCCACAACTACGACAGTAACAATTGCATTCTGATACTGATATGAGTTCAATGGATAACTCAGTTGCGACAGATGGTTCTTCTTTCTCGATGCAAATGATGGGTTTATCTGGACTTCTTGCGTTGGATGAATCAGGAACACCTGTTCCAGACTTAGCGGAAAGTTATGATGTAAGTGATGATGGTCTTACTTACACTTTCCATCTAAAGAAGGATGCACAGTGGTCTAATGGAACACCAATTACAGCAAATGATGTTGTTTACAGTTGGCATCGTTTAGTGAGTCCTACACTTGCAAGTGAGTATGCTTTCATCTTAGATACGATGCATGTTGTAAATGCGGCTGATGTTATTGCAGGTAAAAAGATGCTAAGGGAGTTGGGCGTTGAAGCGGTAGATGATCATACAGTAAAGGTGAGTTTATCTCTACCATGTAGTTTCTTGCCATCACTGATGGCATTTCCACCTCTGTTCCCATTGAATGAGGAATATGTAACATCGCAAGGTGATCAATATGCATTATCCCCAGAAAAATATGATCTACTCTGGACAGTATGTCATGACAGATTGGAAACAGGGTAATGAATATACATCTCGAAAAGAACGATAAGTATGTTAACGCAGATGAGGGCGAAGGATAAGGCTGATACAGTTGTCTTCAAGTTCATTCAGGATACACAGGCCGCAATGTTGTGCATATCAGAATGGTGATATTGATGCGGTTAAACTACAGGGTGAACAAGTTGATCAATATAGTTCTCAAGAAGGCTTTACAAATCGTTTACAAGGTTATCTATGGTACTTATCTATTAACTTCAATAATCCAGTCTTCCAAAAATGCAAAACTTACGTACAGCACTAAGTTATGCTGTAGATCGTGAAGCGATTGCAAAAAGATGTATTAAAAAGATGGTTCTGTTGCTGCTAGAGGTTTTGTCCCTTCAGAGTTTGCAACAGGTCCAGATGGAAAAAGACTATGTTGATACAGCAGACACTTTAACAGAGTACAATCCTGATAAGGCAGCGGAATACTATAAGAAGGCTGTTGCGGAATTGGGTAAAGATGTTTCCTTTTACATTATTATTCGAGGATACAGAAGCTTCTAAGTCAGTTGCAGAGAATCTGCAGGCACAGTTACAGAAGAACTGCCCGGTTTAACAGTAACTCTTGACCAAAAACCGAAGAAGACAAGATTACAGTTAATGAATTCACATGACTATGATATTGGTTTAACACGTTGGGGGCCAGACTATGCTGATCCACAAACATTCATGGATTTGGTAACTACTACAAGTACTTACAACCAAAGGTTCTTACAGCAACTCTGCATATGATGCACTCATCGCAAAAAGCTGAAACAGGTGAGGATGCCGCAAATGCAGAAGCTCGTTGGAAGGATTTCCAAGAAGCTGAAAAAGATTTTAGTACAACAAGACCACGGTGTTATCCCAATCTATCAGAATGGTGGTGCGATGATGATCAATCCTAAGGTATCTGGTATTCGTTTCCACAGTGGTGGCGTCGATGATTACAGATGGATGGTCGTTTCACAGTAACATTGTATAAGATAACATTATAGAGCGGTATAAACGCCGCTCTATTCTGTTATCAAAAAGAAAGGAGTCTTCATGTTTAAATATATTACCAAGCGTGTCGTGATTAGCTTTCTAACATTATTAGCAATCTTGCTTGTATTGTTTCTGATGTTGGAATTAATGCCTGGTTCTCCATTTAATGATGAGAAGTTAACATCCTCACAGTTAGCGTTATTAAATGCGAAATATGGGTTGAGTGATCCGGTTTTTGGTTCGTTTCTTCCGCTATGTCGTAAATATGTTTCAAGGTGACTTTGGTGTATCATACGTCATCAATAAAAAAATAAAGCAGTCTCTGCTTTGATTAGTGGACCGCTATCCTTATCGATTCGCATCGGTGCAATGGCGATGGTTGTCGGTTCGATTCTAGGACTTATTTTAGGAGTTGCGGCTGCACTTTAACCATAATACGTGGGTCGATACACTATGTTCCTTTTATTTCTATCATAGGTGTATCCGTTCCATCGTATGTATTTGCATTAGTGTTAATGTATTACGTCGGCTTTAAAACTCAGCTGGACACCGATTCTATACTCTGCAAAGAATGCTGGGTCATCCATGATACTACCTGTACTTGCATTGTCGATGTTTCCGCTTGCGAATGTTTCTCGTTTTACACGTTCGGAAATTAATCGATGTATTAGGCTCTGATTATATTCAATTGGTCAAGGCAAAAGGTGTGAAACAAACAGGTTTGATTCTAAACCATGCATTACGGAATGCATTAATTCCTATCGTTACAATTATGGGCCCATTGTTAGTAAATCTTTTAACAGGATCAATGGTTGTTGAAAAAGGTATTTGGTATTCCCCGGCATCGGTATGTTAATGGTACAAGCAATTCAGAATAACGATTATAACGTTGTGATTGCGTGTGCATTTATCTATTCAGCATTGTATATCTTTGTGATGTTAATTATTGATATTCTCTACGGTTTCATTGATCCACGTATTCGTGTGGCAAAGGAGGGTAATTAAATGGATATGATTAAAAATAAAACCTTTTTGACAGATGAAAAAGTTGATGATTTTACAGCGGAAGATTTTGTCTTTTGTACATCGTAATGAAGAATTATTAGATGAAGCGTATACTGCAACTTCTTATGCAAAAGATGTTTGGATGCATTTTAAAAAAAGAATAAGGGTGCGGTTCTTGGAGCTATCATTATTATTGTAATCATCTTACTGGCTATTATTGGACCGATGATTTCAGGGTATAAGGCTGATGCGATTAACCTTGATGTACAGAGTTTACCACCGCGTATTCAAGGGAATTTATAAACTAGGGAATCTTTAGTGGTTATGAAAAGGGCGTTGATCAATACGCAGCCCATGGTGTATCGCAAGCATTCTATTGGTTTGGTACAGACACCAATGGAAGAGATTTATTTACACGTGTATGGGAAGGTACAAGAGTATCGTTGATTATCGCATTAAGTGCAGTTGTAATCGACATTGCTATTGGTATGTCCTATGGATTAATCTCTGGTTACTTTGGTGGTAAGGTCGATATGGTTATGCAAAGATTCATGGAAATCTTAAATGGTATTCCAACCCTTGTGGTTGTAACACTATTAGGACTGGTACTTCCTCCAGGTATTACATCGATTGTCTTTGCATTAATGATTACGGGATGGATTGGTATGGCACGTATTTCAAGAGCGGAAGTATTAAAACTCAAAGAGTCTGAATTCATTCTTGCAAGTAGAACGCTTGGTGCAAAAAAACTTCTCTATCATCTTTTAAAGAAGTTATGCCAAATATCTTTGGACAATTGATTGTGATGTCAATGTTCTCGATTCCAAACGCTATCTTTACAGAAGCCTTCCTATCTTTCGTTGGTTTTAGGTATTCAGACTCCTGATGCCTCCCCGGGATCACTTATTTCCGATGGATATAAATCACTTACAGGTCATCCACATATTATTATGTCTGCGATTATCGTACTTGCATTACTGATGTTAAGTTTCAATTTATTCGCAGATGGTATTCGTGATGCGTCTCGATCCAAATCAAAAACAACGCTAGAAAGGAGTTTCCATGTCAGCAAACAAAGATAAAAAAGATAAAAGTATTATCAATACGTGATCTGAATATTTCGTTTGAAACTGCTTCAGGTAGGGTGAAAGCGATTCGTGGTGTACGTATGGATTTATTTAAAGGTGAAACAATCGCTATCGTAGGTGAATCTGGTTCTGGTAAGTCCGTTACTGTTCGTGCCATCATGGGGAATACTAGCGGGTAATGGTAGGATCTGATAGTGGCCGTATTGAATACAGTTTTACAAATGAAAAGGGCGAACGTGAAACTGTTGATATGACAACACTATCGCAGAAAAGAAATTCGTTACCGCTTTTAGCAGAAAACATATTGCGATGATTTTCCAAGATCCGATGACATCACTTGATCCAACCATGCAGATTGGTAAGCAAATCATGGAGGGTATGATTATTCATGAAGGCATTTCAAAGAAGAAGCGAAGAAACGCGCAATCGACCTTTTAGCAGAAGTTGGAATTGAAAAACCCTGAGAAGAGATTTAAAGAATATCCACACCAGTTATCTGGTGGTATGCGTCAACGTGTTGTAATTGCGATTGCGCTTGCATGTAATCCAGATATTCTGATTTGTGATGAGCCTACTACAGCACTTGATGTAACGATTCAGGCTAAAATTCTAGAAGTGATTAAAAAACTTCAGGTAGAAAGAAATATCTCAGTTATCTTTATCACGCATGACTTAGGAGTGGTCGCAAAAGTTGCGGACTATGTCGATGTCATGTATGCAGGTAGAATTATTGAGAAGGGTTCCATTGATGAAATCTTCTACGATCCTCGTCATCCATATACATGGGGATTACTTGCATCTATGCCTGATACAGAAACTGATTCTGATCGATTATACGCAATTCCGGGCACACCACCAGATTTATTAAAACCAATTACATATGATGCATTTGCACCACGTAAATGAATATGCATTAGCAATTGACTATAAAGCCAGAACCACCAATGTTTAACGTCGGTGGACAGCATCGTGTGGCTTCGTGGTTATGTGATGAAAGAAGTCCACGCGCAGAGATGCCGGCAATTCTAAAAAGAAAGAATTGAACGTATGAGAGAGGAGAGTGAAAAGTATGGCAGTTGATTATAACGCAACACCATTATTGCATGTAGAAAATTTGAAACAGCACTTCCGTATCTCTCGAAATTACACAACGAAAGCTGTTGATGGTATTAGCTTTTGATATCTATGAGGGCGAAACCTATGGACTTGTAGGTGAATCTGGATCTGGTAAGTCCACAACAGGACGTGCAGTCATTCGCTTATATGATCCTACTGAAGGAAAGATTATCTTTGATGGTCATGATATTAGTGGAAAGCTTTCCAAAGCAGGATAACGATTATCTCCGTAAGAATATGCAGATGATTTTCCAAGATCCGATGGCTTGTTTAAATCCTCGTAAGAAAGTCAAAGAAATTATTGCGCAAGGATTGCGTATTCATCATGACTATAAGAGTGAAGAAGAGTTAACAGAGCGTGTATATCAAATTTTTGGAGAAGGTTGGTTTATCCGTGAACATGCGACACGATATCCACAACAGTTTTCAGGTGGACAAAGACAGCGTATTGGGATTGCGCGTGCGTTAATTATGAACCCAAAACTTGTTATCGCAGATGAAGCTATCTCCGCCTTGATGTATCTGTACAGGCACAGGTTGTTAACCTCATGAAAGACTTACAACAAGAACTTGGAATTACGTATCTATTTATCGCACATGACCTTTCAATGGTGAAGTATATCTCTGATCGTATTGAGTTATGCATCTAGGTCATATTGTAGAAACGGGGTACGACAAATGAAATCTTTGATAATCCAATTCATCCATATACAAAAAGCACTCTTATCTGCAATTCCAAAAAGCAAATCCGGTTGTAGAGAAAAAGCGTATCGCACTTAGCTATGACAAGACAAAAGAGGGCGTTGATTACACAGTTGGAAGCTATCATAAGATTACTGATACACATACAGTCCTTGCGACAGAGGAAGAGCTTGAAAAGTGGACAAAAATAAATAACATTAACAAATGACTACAATGTGGTCATTTGTTTTTAGAAGAACAAATTATAATTCTTGTGAGGAAATGATGCGACTAGGAAATATCAACTACAAAGAGATTCGCTATGAACGTGAACAGTTGAAGATGTTACAAAATCAACTGTTTTTCATTGCGTACGCAAGAAAAAGAAAAACATTCAAAGTATTCATGATCGATGCCAAGAGATTATCATGTATAAAGTTGAGAATGAAATCGACAAATTCCAATTACAGATCTTACAAAATCTTTTGCTAGACTTCCTTTACAGGCATTATATGCAAATCACATTACAACGATGTATGATTTGTTGAAATATAATCATAGACAACTAGAAGCACTCTGATGGAATCGGCGAAGAGACAGCAGATAAATTGATGCTTGCACTGCATCGTAGTACTGCAGCAATCAAAAAGTCAGATTCACTATCGAATCGACCTAGAACATCTAAGTGATAGAGATCGAAAAAATCATGCAAGAAATCTATTTCTATCGATATACGAAAGATAACTTTTCAAAGTTAAATACAATCTATCAAGAAACAGAACACGGAATTCAGAAGCCTATGATAATAGTGGGTTAATTCAAAACTTTATTGGTTGGATTTTTAGTGGCAGAAAAAAAGAAACAAAAATTTTTAAAAAGCTGTAGAAGATGTAAAGTATTTCAACCAAATCTTCTTACGCAGAAACAATTAAGCAATTTTATGATAATTGTTCTGCGCTAAAAGAGTAAACTTTGAAACGATATTGCAAGATTATAAAGAGAATGCAATCCAATACTATACGGTGATTGAGAAATTTGCGGATATTGAAATCAAAGATGATATCGACGAAGATATTGATATTTCACTATTGAAACAGATACAAAGCAATACCATTATTTTTAGAATCATTCCATACGGAGTTACGTCATTATCAAAAATTTGGGACTAAGTATATCCTTCATCAAAAAAACGAGTTTTACTTGGAGATGAGATGGGACTTGGCAAAACTATCCAAGCAATTGCAGCAATACATCATTTACATCATGAAAGAGCATCGTTATTTCGGTAATATGTCCAGCTAGCGTATTATTGAATTGGAAAACGTGAAGTTGATAAACTGACAAACATGCAAGCATATATATTACATGGAGAAAGTTTTGGCGATTATGAAAATTGGAAGAGTCGATGGTGGTATTGCAATCATCAATTATGAAGGATTAGATAAAATTATCTTTGATAAAGATTTTTCCACTTGATATGGTAGTTGTAGATGAAGCACACTTTGTTAAAAATAAAGATGCACAGCGTACTCGTCATACGATACGTATCATTGAACAAGCAGAGTACGCTCTATATATGACGGGTACTGCCATTGAAAAACAATGTTGATGAGATGTGTTATCTCATTGAATGTTTTGAATCCATCGGTGGCAAATGAAATCAAAGGAATGAAATATCTAGCAAAAAGCAGATTTATTCCGTAAGAAGATTGCTCCAGTGTATTTACGTCGCAAGCGTGCAGATGTACTTATGGAACTCCCGGAACTAACAATCCACGATGAATGGTGCATGATGAATGATGTGAAATCAACTCTTACCGCAAAGCAGTTGAATCAGGAAACTTTATGGCAATACGTAGAGTATCTTGAATTCACTCAATTCTACAAAAAGCAGAGAGAATGGTTGAACTTTGTTTACAGGCACTTAGTGAAGGAAGAAAAGTTGTCATATTCTCTTACTTTCTGGATACACTATCTTTTGTCTCGGACTTATTATTAGGAAAGCTTTACCTGTCATTAGTGGTAAATTATCACTGGAGAAACGACAAGATATTCTATGCCAATTTGAGGAGCCGATTGCACGTGTATTACCAATACAAATTCATGCGGGTGGAATTGGCTTAAATATTCAGACTGCAGAGATTGTCATTCTTTGTGAACCACAATTAAAACCTTCGGATGAGATGCAGGCTATCTCTCGTATCTATCGTATGGGTCAGGTTCATCATGTATTTGTATACCGATTATTATCAGCAGATACGATAGATGAAACACTGGTTAAAACGATTACATGATAAACAAAAAATATCTTTGATCAATTTGCGGATGAATCTGAGATGTCGGAGCAGTTAGAACAGTTTGAAGAAGCGGATATTCAAGCACTTATTCAAAATGAAAGAAAAAAATTGAATCATTAGAGTAGACAAATAAAAATGATAGTACTATGATAATTCCTGTAATAAGAACGGTGAACAGGAGGAAGCGGGCATGAATAAACAAATGATGAATCAAATGTGTTGCTGTTGTATTTTTAAACAATGTCCGGATGAATGCTGTTACTGCGTCAGGGGCTGCTTTAATTTACAATTATTGCAGTATTTCGCAAGTGCAATCGTAAATAAATCCGGGCATATGAATGCATGCTCGGATTTTTGTTTTACTGCTTGTCTATATTACGTAAAAAGAAAGAGGAAAATACTATGTCAAATATCAAAAAATCAACAACTGAATTAATTGGTCACACACCATTATTAGAATTTATACATTTTGAAAAGGACCTTGACTTAAAAAGCACGTGTTGTAGCGAAGGTTGAATATTTTAACTTAACAGGTTCTGTAAAGGACAGAATTGCATATCAGATGATTGTAGATGCTGAAGAAGCAGGTTTATTAAAACCAGGTTCTACAATTATTGAACCTACATCAGGTAATACAGGTATTGGTTTAGCTGCGGTTGGCACAGCTGAAGGGTTATCGTGTTATCCTAGTAATGCCAGATACAATGACTGTTGAACGTCGTAAGATGGTTAAGGGTTATGGTGCTGAAGTTGTATTAACAGAAGGCGCTAAGGGTATGAAGGGTGCAATTGCTAAGGCTGAAGAGCTTGCGGCAGGAATTGAGAATTCCTTTATCCCACAGCAGTTTGAAAATATGTCAAAACCGTAAAGCACATTACTTAACAACAGGACCAGAAATCTGGGAAGATACAGACGGTAAGGTTGATATCTTCATTTCCGCTATCGGAACAGGAGGAACAATCTCTGGTACAGGTAAGTATCTCAAGGAAAAGAATCCAAATGTGAAGGTAATTGGTGTTGAACCTGCAACAAGTGCTGTATTAACAGGCGGTAAACCAGGTCCACATAAGATTCAAGGTATTGGTACAGGCTTTTTATTCCTACAACATTAGATACAGACATCTACGATGAAGTTATCCGATGTTACAGATGAAGAAGCTTTTACAACAGGTGCTGAAATCGGCAGAAAGGAAGGAATATTAGTTGGTATTTCTTCAGGTTCAGCAGTATACGCTGCACTTGAAGTAGCGAAGAGAGAGAGAATGCAGGTAAGTTAATTATTGTATTACTACCTGACTCAGGCGATCGCTATTTATCAACTGCATTATTCGCAGAATAAAATGGAAAAATTACGAAACACTACTCAAAGAACTAAATGATATTACGGATGAAGATCTAGTATTAAAAATGCGAATTCCTGATCGTACAAATATCATAACGATATTGAAACAGGTACAAGCAGTTATTTTACCGGACTATTATCATGCTGGAATGTTAAACCAGCAACAAGCGCTCAACTATTTATCGGAAGGTTTACAGAAGGAAATTCAAGCATCTCTACAATTTTAAAGGTGCGGATTGTTCCATCTGTGGACATTTAAGAGATATGTTCTTGCAGGAGCTACCTGTAATCAAACGTTCTGTCTTAACAGATATCCAAGCGATCTATGATGGAGATCCAGCGGCGAAATCAAAGCCAGAAGTTGTTATTGCTTATCCCCGGTTTCTACGCTATCTTTATCTATCGTATTGCGCATGTGTTGTATAATTTGGGCGTTCCATATATCCCACGTTTAATGTCAGAATATGCACACGAAAAGACGGGGATTGATATCAATCTCGGTGCGACGATTGGTGATTATTTCTGTATTGATCATGGTACAGGTGTTGTCATTGGTGAAACGGCAGTGCTTGGTCACCATGTGAAGTTATATCAGGGCGTTACACTTGGCGCAAAGAGTTTCAAAAGTCAATGAGAATGGTGAGCTTGTAAAGGGAATAAAACGTCATCCAAATATTGGTAATAATGTTGTTATCTATGCCAATGCGACAGTTCTTGGTGGTGATACCGTAATTGGGGATGGTTGTGTGATTGAGCGAGTGTATGGATTACAAAAATCTGTCGAAGCTGGCACAACTGTGTACTTTAATCCAAATAAACTAAGCATAAAGGGTACTCCAAAGGGAGTACCTTTTTGTATAATAGGCGTATGAATACACAGCTAGCAGAAAAGATACGGAATGCAGAACAGTTAACATTTTCCGATAAAATCAAATTGATACGTGATTTAAGTATCCCGGGTATCTTAGCAGTCATTACAGAGACAGTGATGGGATTTATTGATACAGCGATGGTTGGTGCACTTGGCGCATTAGCCTCTGCTTCAATTGGTCTGGTTATGTCGAGTACTTGGTTATTTGGTGAACTGATCAACAGTGTTTCAATCGGCTTTTTCGGTGCAAGTAGCACATGCCGTTGGGGCGGGAAAAACTTGATCGTAGTAGAAGGATATTTAAAGGATCAATCTTAACTTCTTTATTGATATCATTTTTGATTGCCGGAATTTGTTATGCGTGGGCGCATGTTGCTCCATCTTGGTTACAAGCACAGCCAGAGATATGGAAAGATGCGATAGATTACTTAGGTTTATATGCAATCTTCCTTCCGATACGTCAGTTAAATTATTTGGTGAATGGTATGTTGCAGTGTGCAGGTGACATGAAGACGCCTAGTAAGATGGCTGTATTAATGTGTATCTTAGATATTATCTTTAATTTTATTTTTGATTTTCCCATCTCGTCTAATTTCAATCTTTGGTATTGAAATATGGGTATATGGTGCAAATCTTGGTGTTTTTTTGGTGCACAGCTTGGAACATCACTAGCAGTATGTGTATGTACTGCGATTTCCTTTCAAGGTAGCCCTAACAAAATCAAAAGAGTTACATATCAAGGGAATTCATGGGAATTGGTTTTGCGAGTAAAGAGGTGTTATCTTCTGCGTGGAAGATTGGGATGCCAAATGCATTAGCACAGAGTGTATTATGCATGGGACAGATTGCCTCAACAAAGATTATTGCGCCACTAGGTACAGTGACATTGCGGTACATTCCTTTGGTAATACAGTAGAATCAATTTGTTATATGCCAGTTATGGTATCGCGGCTGCAGCCACAACCCTAATTGGTCAGGCAATCGGTGCAAGTAAAAAGATCTTGCGAAGGACTTTGCCAATATCATTACGTTATTGGGTATGTGTGTAATGGGCATTCTTGCGATATTCTTGTTTTTTTGCTTCACCGATGATTTTTGCAATCTTAACCCTCAGATGTTGAAGTACAAAGGTTAGGTGTCAGTGTAATCCGTGTTGTCATGCTTGCAGAACCATTATTTTGCAGCATCGATTGTAATCACAGGTGTATTACGTGGCGCTGGTGATACGGTAGTGCCATTTATACTCAATTTACTAAGTTTATGGGAGATTCGTATTACACTAGCGTTCTTCTTGGCGCCAACGATAGGTCTTATGGGAGCTTGGCTAGCGATGACGATTGATATTGCGATAAGAGGTATATTATATTTAATTCGGTTATATAAGACGAATTGGTTAAGTGGAGTAGGAGGTCAGTAGATATGCATACAATGATACTTGTTTCAATAGTGATGATTTTTATTGCTTGCATTGATTGTATTTTTTTGGATGGCGCATAAAATTGATGCGACGAGAAAAAGATATACTCACCACTTATTTCAAAAACGTGTTCGTATCTGTGTGATTTCTGATTTACATTCTCAAAGTTTTGGCACAGATAATGAGCGTATTATCCGTATGGTAAACAAACACAAACCGGATTTAATTGTATTTCTAGGTGATATCTTTACGCCAAGAGGAGACAATGAAAGTATGCTTGCACTCATGCATGCATTGAGACAATATCCACGTGTATATATCAGTGGAAATCATGATGCGATGTTGAAAGAAGAACTACATGACTATGTGATTGCGATGCGTTCCGATGGTGTGCAGGTTCTATTAGATGATAGTGAAGTAATGAATATCAATGGGCAATTACTAGAGATCATTGGTTTAACGGATGGTGGTCCTAAGATGAATAAAACAGTAGAGGAAGTAGATTCTCTTTGTATGACATCGTATTATAGAATTCTTTTATCACATCGACCACATCATATTGCATTTTATGAACAACTACCTGTAAATCTAATCATCAGTGGACATGCACACGGTGGTCAATGGGCAATCCTATTTATTAGACAAGGATTATATGCGCCACAGCAAGGACTATTCCCGAGATACACGCATGGCATCAAGAATCTTGAGGGAAGACTTTTATATATTTCAAGAGGATTTGCGACGGGAAATAAATTCTTTGTTCGCTTGTATAACAATCCTGAATTGGGATTTATCGATTTATTACCAATCAATGAAAAACGATGAGCAAACTGTTGCCCATCGTTTTAGTGTGTGCCAGACATGGCATATATCTTGGAGGTTGAAAGGTACCTCTAACCAAGGGATGTAGTCCCTAAGGTTTAGCCGAATTCAAGGGTGTCCATCGTGAGGTGGAATCTGAAGGAAGAACTAGGCAAACTGCTGGCCCGAGGGTCACGAATCTCAATTGAGGCCACTCATGCGGATAAGCGTACACTACAACGTAAAGTCCAAATAACTACAATAGTATGATTGGTAAATGAGGCGGGTAGATGGCAGGAAAGATGTATGTCTTACTCTGGGAGGTCTTACTCAGTGTCAAAGATGAGGTAGAGAACGCTACGCAGTCGACAGGCATAGTAACAACGAATGATAAGAAGTCAGCAGAGGCCATAGTAGTCCGAAAAGGATGAAGGGCCGAACAGAACTTAAGTTTTACGAGTTTCAAAATTGTATGACTGATTCCTCAGAAACAGTTTGTAGCTGTCCCAATGATGGACTTAAGACTGGGAATGGTCAAGCGAAGGAAAGGAGAAAAACAAACTGTGACAACGAAACTATTGGAGGAAATCCTAAGTAAGGAGAATCTGGAAAAGGCATGATTGCCGTAGTTAGAAACAAGGGCGCAGTGGGATTGATGGAATGAAGGTAGATGAACTCAAAGGGTACATATGCGAGCATGGCGAGAGTATCACACAAAAGATACAACAAAGGAAGTATAAGCCGCCAGCAGTCAGAAGAGTACAGATACCAAAAATCAGACGGAACCAAAAGAGACCTTTGGAATACCTGCGGTAAAAAGATAGATGGATACAACAAGCAATCTATCAGGTGCTGAATCCGAAGTTTGGGAAGTATTTTTCAGAATATAGTTACGGATTTAGCTAGAAGAAGTTGCGAGAGTGCAGTCATCAAAAGCACTAGAGTATATGAACGATGGATATGATTGATAGTCGATATGGACTTATCGAAGTTCTTCGACAACGTTAATCAAGACATCCTCATGATATTGGTGCATAAGGTCATCAAAGACCCAGATACAGAATCCCTTATACGGAGAATACTGCAAAAGTGGAGTAATGGTAGAAGGTGTATTCCAAGAAACCAAGATTGGAACACCACAAGGTGGTAACCTCAGTCCTCTTCTAGCAAACATCTATTTAAATGAATTGGATGTGGAACTAACGAAACGAGGATTAAGATTTACAAGATACGCAGATGACGTCATCATATGCGTAAGAAGTGAGGTGGCCGCCAACAGAGTCATGCGTACTGTAACAGAATGGCTTGAGAAACATTTGAGAGTCAAGGTGAACATGACGAAGACAAAAGGTGTGCAGACCAAATGGTCTAAAATATCTAGGGTACTCATTCTTTCAAAGAAATGGATGGAAACCAAAACCACACATTAAATCAGTGGAGAAGTTAAAAGCAAAACTGCATGAACTAACGATACGCAGTAAGTCTATCTCGATGGAAAGCAGAATAGCGAAAATCAATTCAGTGATAAGAGGATGGGTAAACTACTTTCGGATATGTGAAATGAAAACAGTATTAAGAACAATCGACAAGTGGTTGAGAGTGCGTATCCGGATGTGCATATGGAAACAGTGGAAGACCATACAAAAAGAAGAAGAGCACTCATGATACTAGGAGCACCAAGATGGCTGGCGGAGGGACTTTCGAACTCACGCAAAGGCTGTATGGCAATCGCCAAAGGTGGACTAGGGTCATTAATCAGTGCGAAGATTCTAAAATTAAAAGGTCTGTTATCACTAACAGACCACTACCATGAAGTGCATAGTTATTAAGTTGTGAACCGCCGTATACCGAACGGTACGTACGGTGAGTGAGAGGTCGGAAGTTTTAAAACTCCCTTAAAACTTCCTCCTACTCGATTTCTTTCTTTTGTAAGAATACTCTTTTCTAAACGAGAATTTTCTTCATCTTGAATTTTGTTATGCCAGATATAACGACGTGTTACACGGCTGCTTTAGTAAACAGATAATCTCATATGGGATTGTATTTAACTCTTCAGCCATCTTTTCTAAAGAGATGTGTTCACCAAAGATTTCAACAACTGTTTTTACTGGGACTTCATGATCTAAGTGAATCATTGCTTGATCCATACAAACGCGTCCAACAATCTCTGGCATATTGACCATCTACGTATACCTTTCTACCTTTGGTTTGCGCGAATAAATCCATCCGCATAACCAATTGGTAGGGTAGCAATGATTTCGCCATCTTTTGCGGTGTAGGTAGCGCCATAACCTACTGTATCACCTGCATGCATATAGTTTTACCATCACAACTTCACTGAAAAGTGAAAATTGCTGGTTCGAGGGATTTTTCATAAGTAGAGATTCCATACAGAGAGATGCCGATACGGCAAGCATTAGAAGTGTCTTCTTTAAAGAATGCAGTTGCGTCACTGTTATCACAATGTACCCAAGGAAATGTATATGAGAAGGATTCTACTGCTTCTTTAAATTTAGAAAATTGAAGGTTTGTAAGTTCTAAATCACTATCTGCACAACAGAAGGGGTGAAGATTCCTTCCATATCACAGTTAGCAGCTTGCAGTTTTTCCAGGCAAAATGAAGTCTCGTCAATTGTACGAAAGCCAATACGACTCATGCCTGTATCAACTTTTAGATGTACGTGTAAACCTTTGCAGTTTTGTTTTGCTGCATCTTGTACCCATTCAGTAGAGTAAGCAGTACAGGAAATTCCGTATTTGATTAAAACAGGAATATCGTTAGCTTCTTGTAGCACCTAATATTAATAGCTTTCCTTCATAGCCTCTCATTGCGAAGAACAAGAGCTTCATCTAAGGATGATACTGCGATCATCTCTGCACCCGCCTCTAAAAACAGCGCGTGCTACATGAATATCACCACAGCCATAGGCATCTGCTTAATACAGCGATGATTTTCTTCTGACAAATTTCTTTTAATTGAATCAAGTTGCGTCTCAATCTTATCTAGATTGACTTGCATCCATGTTTTTCTATACATATTACACCTCTATAAAAATAACGGATTGCGTATATCCAACGTATATGCCAATTAAACGGAATGCTAAACTGATTAATGCATATGGATTCAGAGAAGCAAAAATACGTAGATAAGATAGAAAGGTGGTTGCGATGACTGATAAATTTCCGCTTGTAAATAGGACGATAACGCCATTGATCGATATGGAACTCGTTAAGTCACCGATAAAGATTGCAATAAAAGTCGCGATCGCTCCAACTATCATAAATCTGGTAGTGAACACCTCTTCCGAAATGTTTGATTGTGGCAGCAATTCCACAGCCGATAGCAATAAACATTAGAGAAAATTCAACATGTAAAAAGTGCCGTAATCAATCCATATAAATTGCTAAGTATAACTGCAGCGATAAATCCTGTAATAATCGCAGCAATAAAATCGTTGGTTATTATCTAAGTATCTTGCGTTATAGATTTTCATCTGAAAACCTCCATAAAACATCTATTATTGTAGCACATTACCCTGTGAAACATCATTATGGGTTCTATATCTATAGAATAAAAATGCGGAAGAAAGGGGAGGACTAGAGGTATTTTGATAAAAAGAAATTAAAAAAGTGTTGACGATGAAAAAGTCACCATGTTACTATATTAAAGCATTCCACGAAATGAGGAATGTAGGGATAGATGGAGGTTTAGCTCAGTTGGGAGAGCATCTGCCTTACAAGCAGAGGGTCAGCGGTTCGAGCCCGTTAACTCCACCATTTTTCGCCGACTTAGCTCAATTGGCAGAGCAAATTGATTTGTAATCAATAGGTTGTAGGTTCGATTCCTATAGTCGGCACCATTTATTTGGAGACGTAGCGAAGTGGCTAAACGCGGCAGACTGTAAATCTGCTCCTCTGGGTTCGGGTGGTCTCGAAACCACCCGTCTCTACCATTTACTGATGATGCATCGAGTGATGCTTACGAGTTGGACTTGATTATTGGGGTATAGCCAAGCGGTAAGGCAAGGGACTTTGACTCCCTCATTCGTAAGTTCGAATCTTACTACCCCAGCCATTTAAGATGTCTCGGTAGCTCAGACGGTAGAGCAACTGACTTTTAACTCAGTGGGTCGAGGGTTCGAGTCCCTCCGAGACACCACTTTATTTAAGACATGCGAGTGTAGTTCAATGGTAGAACGACAGCCTTCCAAGCTGTATACGTGAGTTCGATTCTCATCACTCGCTCCATTAGTTAAATTAGTCCAAAAGTCAGGGGCTTTTTATGTCTTTTTGCTTTTTGGTGTGATATTATGCGTATTTTTGTATCTTTTAAGGGTTTTTGACAAAGAGAATTTGCGCTTTTTACTATATTTTCTTGTGAAATTATTGTTATACTATATACAGATGCAAGGATTTGCATAGATTCAATAGGGGAAACAGGAGAAAATGAAATGAAGAAATTAAGTGTATTATTGTTGGCATTGGCGGTAACATTTGGATCTGCTGGTTGTACAAGAAAGACATTATCTGACATTGTAAATGAAAAACAATGGTGGTATAGAAAAAACAATACAACAACAGATTCAGATAACGGCTATCATGAATATGAAGTTGGTGATTCAGTTGAGACAATGTTCTTTTAACTTCACAGTAGAAGATTTCTTATCTTCTACAGATATTAGTGGAAATAAGCCTGATGCAGGTAAGCAGTTTGTGGCTGTAAAGCTTAAAGTTGAAAAATACATTTGGTCAAGATATCCAGATGTTCTCAACAGACTTCTTACTTGAATGGGATAAGACAAGTGCTGATGATAAGGGTGTAGATGGACCTCACTCTTATTATGATAAGGATGCAATCTTCAACGAAGAGTTTGAAAAAGAGTATACTCTAACTTCAGGTGAGTCAAAAGAAGGTGTTCTTGTGTTTGAAATTCCTGAAGGCGTAACAGATGTTTCACTTACAGCACAAGATATTTATAACGATAAGCAAGGTAACCAGCACAAAGGTGACGTTTACATCGTTCATATTGATTTATCGGCACAATAGTAGGAATAAAAGCTGAATTATCCATTGGGTAGTTCAGTTTTTATGTATGAATTAGAAATAATTATATAAATTGGATATGCTATACATATAAATAAGGGGGATTTTAACTAATGAGAGAATTTTTCGCCCTGGAGATATCATTCAGCATTTTTAAAAGAGAAACAGTTGACTAGAAAATAGTATGCAATACCTATATGAATTTATTGGTATTGCGACACATTCTGAAACTCGTGATAGGGTGGTAGTTTATCGAGCTTTGTATGGAGATAAAGGATTATTTGTTAGACCGTATGAAATGTTTATGGAAGAAGTAGATCACGTTAAGTACCCAGAAATACGACAAAAATATCGTTTTGAAAAATTAAAAAGTAGAATATTCACAAGTTAAATTGTTATTTTTTTGTTATTTTTATTTGTATTAATCGGTAATAAATAAGTATTATTATAAAAAATATGACAATTGTATAAAAATTAAATGTTTTTCAAAAGAGGCTATTCGTAGCCGCTTTTTAACTTCTCAATTTCATATTATATAAAAACAAACAAAAAAGACCGTGAATTATTAAGAATTTATAAAGTGGATATGCGTTGACGGTCATTTTGCATGGTGTTATGATTTTTTTCATCGGAAACGCGAAAAGCGCTTTCCACAGTTTCAAAGCCAAATAATTTAGGGGAGGAAAGAAAAACTTTTATGAAGAAAATTATTTGCGGTTATGACTTCTGCGGTTTTTAGCACTATCACTTGTTGGTTGTGGTTCTAAGACAAGCGACAAAGGCGGAAGCACAAACACAGAATCATCAGTTTCAAACGCTGATAAGCCATTAGTATGGTACAATCGTCAGCCATCTAACAGTACAACAGGTGAGTTAGATAAAGATGCTTTAAACTTCAACAAGGATACTTACTATGTAGGTTTCGACGCTAACCAGGGGTGCTGAATTACAGGGTAAGATGGTAGCTGATTACATCGCAGCTCACAAGGATATCATCTGACCGTAACGGTGATGGTGTTATCGGTTACGTATTAGCTATTGGGTGACGTTGGTCACAACGACTCTATTGCTCGTACAAGAGGTGTTCGTAAGGCTTTAGGTACAGCTGTTGAAAAAGGATGGCGCTATTGACGCTACTCCAGCAGGAACAAACACAGATGGTTCCGCTACAGTAGTTAAGGATGGTAAGGTTGGCGACTTCAAGGTTCGCGAACTTGCTTCAGGAAATGAAGAACTCTGCAGGTGCTACATGGGATGCTGCTACTGCAGGTAACGCTATCGGTACATGGTCAGCTTCATTTGGTGATGAAATTGACTTAGTTATTTCTAATAACGATGGTATGGGTATGTCAATGTTCACAGCATGGGCTAAGGATAAGAAGGTTGCTACTTTCGGTTATGATGCTAACAGTGATGCAGTAGCTGCTATTGCTGAAGGTTACGGTGGAACAATTTCTCAGCACGCTGACGTTCAGGCTTACCTAACATTAAGAGTATTACGTAACGCTTTTAGATGGTGTTGATATCAAGACAGGTATCGCTACTGCTGACGAAGCTGGAAACGTTCTTGAAGAAGGCGTTGACTACGTATATAACGAAGCAGATCGTTCATTCTATGCATTGAACCTTGCTGTAACAGCTGATAACTACAAGAACTTCATGGATGCTACTAAGACATTTGAACCAGTATCTAAGGAAGTTAAGAGCGACACTAAGAAGGTTTGGTTGAACATTTATAATGCTTCTGATAACTCTTAAGCTCAACATACCAGCCATTACTTGAAAAAGTATGATGACTTACTACACTTGGATGTTGAATACATCGGTGGTGATGGTCAGACAGAATCTAATATCACAAACCGTTTAGGAAACCCAAGTCAATATGATGCGTATGCTATTAACATGGTTAAGACAGACAACGCTACATCATATACTTCACTCTTAAAAGTAGTTCAGAAGATTTTCTAAGAGGCTAGCAGGTAGGCTTTTGAAAACCTGATAGCCTCTTTCTAAGTAGTTTGTAGTTAACCATACTGCTTATGATTTTTAGTTAAACAGGGGTAAATCAATTATGTCAGAAAGAAATGACAATTTAATCTTGTCAATAAAGGGCATGTCGAAACTCATTCTGGCAGAAACAGAGTACTTGATCACATCAATTTAGATGTGAAACCCGGCTCAATTATGGGGCTTATGGGTGAAAACGGTGCTGGCAAATCTACAATGATGAAGTGTTTGTTCGGTACATATCAAAAAGATGAAGGGAAGTATCTTCCTAGATGGAAAAGAAGTTAGTTTTACTGGTCCAAAGGATGCGCTTGAAAAATGGTATTGCGATGGTTCACCAAGAACTGAACCAGTGCTTAGAGCGTAGTGTTATTGATAACTTATTCTTAGGACGTTATCCAGTAAACTCTTTGGGTGTTGTTGATGAAGGTAGAATGAAGAAGGAAGCTTCTGAGTTATTCCGTAGTTTAGGTATTACAGTCAATTTGATACAGCCAATGCGTATGATGTCAGTATCTGCTCGTCAGATGCGTGAAATCGCAAAGGCTATTTCGTATCATTCCAAGATTATTGTTTTGATGAGCCTACATCATCATTAACAGAACCAGAAGTTAAAAGTTATTCCAGATGATGCGTAAGCTACGTAGTCAGGGTATTTCCATTATCTATATTTCTCATAAGATGGATGAAATTTTTGATATATGTGATCAGGTGTCTGTATTACGTGACGGTAAGATGATCATGACAAAAAGATGTTACTGACACAAATATGAATGACTTGATTGCGGCGATGGTTGGACGTTCTCTTGATAACCGTTTCCCACCGGTTGATAATACACCAGTGTGAAACGATTCTTTCTGTCAAAGATCTTTCAACTAAGTTTGCACCATACCTTGACGACGTAAGTTTCGATGTTAAGGAAGGTGAAATCTTCGGCTTGTATGGTCTAGTTGGTGCTGGACGTACAGAGTTAATGGAAACAATCTTTGGTGTTCGTACAAGAGCCGCAGGTCGTGTTTATTACAATGGCAAGCTCATGAACTTCGATAGCGCAAAAGAAGCCATGGACAATGGATTCGCTATGATTACTGAAGAAAGAAAGGCTAACGGATTATTCTTAAAGAGTGATTTAACTTTCAATACTTGTATTGCAAAATATGGATCACTATAAGAATGGTATTGTTGTGTCTGATGAGAAGATGAAGAAGGCAACAGTAAAAGAGATTGCCTTGATGCATACGAAATGTATGGGACCGGATGATGCAATTACATCGTTATCTGGTGGTAATCAGCAGAAGATCATCTTCGGTAAGTGGTTAGAAAGAAATCCAAAGGTATTTATGATGGATGAGCCAACTCGTGGTATCGACGTTGGTGCGAAATACGAAATCTATGATTTAATTATCAAGATGGCAAAAGATGGGTAAGACAATTATTGTATGTCTCATCTGAGATGCCAGAGATTCTCGGTATCACAAATCGAATCGGTGTTATGTCCAATGGACGTCTTGCTGGAATCGTTAATACAAAAGAGACAAATCAGGAAGAACTCCTGAGACTCAGCGCAATGTATTTGTAATCGGAGGGGTTAGACATGAGTCAAAATAACGAAAAAAATTAGGGGCAGAGGTTCTCTCTGTTGATCAAGAAGAAAAGCCTACTAAAACCAATTACGGACCACGTAGGTAAGATTCAAGCACAAATTGATGAATTACGTAAAGATGGAACAGATAAAACTGTTGAGCTATTGAATGTAATTCAGATGACAAAAGAATGATAAGAGCTTATCAAAGGGTGAAAAAGAAAACCGTATTGCTGAGGCTAAGAAAGAATTAGAGGCTGCTCAACAAGTTGAAAAAAGCAAATAAGCCAGCTGTAGATAAGTTAATCAATGAAGGCGTTACTTATTTAAATCAACATTTTGAAAAAGGAATACTATTCAAAGGTTGTCGCAAGTTGCGCTGCTGAAAAAAACTCTTGCCGCAAAGAGATATAGCGATCTTTTAGCTGAACTAAAGAATGTTCATGCACAGAATCTTTCTAAGATTACTGGTAATGACGCTGATGCAAAAACAAGAAATCAAAGATGAAAACTATGTATATAAAAACAAAAGTCTTTGATGCAAAAACTAATATATCAAAAAGAATTACAGGCAATTAAGGATCGTAAACATGAAGCGTTTATTCAACGTTACCATTTAGTCGACCTATTGAAGATGTCTAAATTCAGCTTTGCTGAAACACAGGTACAGAAGATTGAACATTACTTATATACATTCAACCGCAAGGATTGGTTATTACGTAATGGTCTATATCTAGTCATTATTCTTGTATTTATTGGCTTAGGTATCGTTACTCCAGTTATCAAGAAGACTCCTTTATTTACAGTTAATAACATCTTAAATATCTTACAGCAGGCATCTCCAAGAATGTTCTTGGCATTAGGTGTAGCTGGTGTGATAATGCTTGCAGGTACTGACTTATCTATTGGACGTATGGTGGGTATGGGTATGGTAGCTTCAACAATTATCATGCACAAGGGCATCAACACTGGTGCGGTGTTTGGTAAAAGTATTTGACTTCACAAGCCTTCCAGTTGGTGCAAAAAGCGGTATTGGCATTGCTTGTGTGTATTATCTTATGTACAATCTTTACTTCCATTGCTGGTTTCTTCAAGGCAAAGTATAAGATGCACCCATTTATTTCTTCTATGTCCAACATGTTAATTATCTTCGGTATGGTTACATATGCGACAAAGGGTGTGTCCTTCGGTGCTATCGAAAATGATATTCCAGCGATGATTATTCCTAAGATTGGTAACTTCCCAACAATCATCTTATGGGCTGCTACAGCTGTTATTGTTGTGTGGTTTATCTGGAATAAAAACAACATTTGGAAAGAACCTATATGCAGTAGGTGGAAATCCAGAAGCTGCTGCTGTATCAGGTATTGATGTATTTAAGGTGACAATCATGGCATTTGCTATGGCTGGTGTACTTTACGGTTTTGGTGCATGGCTAGAATGTAAACCGTATGGTAGGTTCTGGTTCTGCTGCGTATGGACAAGGTTGGGATATGGACGCTATCGCTGCCTGCGTAGTTGGTGGTGTATCCTTCTCTGGGTGGTATCGGTAAGATTTCTGGTGTTGTTGTCGGTGTAACAATCTTTACAGCGTTAACATACTCCTTAACAATCTTAGGTATTGATACAAACCTTCAGTTCGTATTCGAAGGTCTCATTATCTTAGCTGCGGTAACACTAGACTGCTTAAAGTACGTTCAAAAGAAGTATGCAATCTGCGGAAGCTACTAGCTTCCGCTTTTTATATGTCATTTCTCAGTTATAATGCAGATATGGAAATGAGCGAATTAAAAGAAAAAAATACTATTCTTTAGAAGATAGTTATGAACGATATACATTAGTCCAAGAGTACTTAGTAAATCACGAAGAAGATAAAGATGCGCAAGAGATGCTAGAAGTATTGACGATGCGTTACGGAAATGCGAAGCTTAGAAAGCCTGCAGATCACTTTATGCATGCATGCTTAATGATGAAAGTGATGGCAGATGAAAAGTTTGGTAGTTTTATGCTCGCAAAGAAAAAAACAGGAATATCAACAATTCCTACAAGAACTAGCAATTAACACAAAACAATCGGAGTATCTAACTACAGAATGGAAACATCTGGCTAGAACATATATTCGCTTAAGTAAAAAGAATCATTCGAAAATCCTATTTCTTTGGTATGGGAAAAACGTGATGAACGTGTGGTTGTTGGAAATGTTGCGGATGAAATTATAAATATCTTTGTACGCTTGCCAAAGCGACTAGGATATACAAAAAGAAGTTTCAGGGTTTTGTGCAAAAATTGTGATGGATACATTCCTAGAAGAGTTTCCAAACGATGAAGAGATATTGAATAGTGCAATTAAAAAAGTGAACCAGTGGTCCACTTTTTTGGTTTTAGTCAGCGATGGCAGCGTCTAATGCAATCTTCATCATATCTGTGAAGGCTGTTTGACGTTGTTCAGCAGTAGTAATCTCTGGTGATACAAAACTATCAGAAACTGTTAACAAGCAAGCTGCGTTCTTTCCTAATACATTTGCGTTTGAGAATAGAGCAAAACTTTCCATTTCAACAGCTAAGCAATGTAGTTCGTTCATAACCTTTGGTAGGTAAGTAACATTCTTTTCGCGATAGAATACATCAGATGAATGAATCAAACCTTCTGTAATCTTCATTCCAAGATTTGCTGCAGCTTTCCTAATCTTTTCATTTAATTCTGCAGATGGCTTGATTGTGTCGCTTGTATTTCCGCACTGTTCTCTTGCAAATGAAGAGTCGGAATACGCAGCGTCTGCTAGAATTACATCAAATAATTTTAATTCTGGCTGGTATGCACCAGCAGAACCGATACGAATAATATTTTCAACATCATATTCTGTAAATAATTCGTAAGAATAGATACCGATTGATGGCATTCCCATTCCTGATGCCATAACGGATACTGGTTTGCCTTTCCAAGTTCCTGTGTATCCTTGAACGCCACGTACATTATTAACTAGTACTGGATTCTCCAAGAATGTTTCAGCGATGAACTTCGCACGAAGTGGATCACCCGCATTAAGACTGTTTTTGCGAACTGGCCCTTTTCGGCACTGTTATGTGGTGTAGACATGATTAATCCTCAACTTTCTTTTCTTTATTATACATGATTTAAAAGCCAATTTGTATGCATGTATTGTTTTATGGTCAAGCTTATAAACGGTGAAGCCATCTTCGTTGATAATGGCATATGTTCTTGGGTGGTCTTCTTTTGGTAAAGAGATGGATCCTGGGTTTAAAAGTAAGATGCCATCTTTTTCATAAGCAGTTGGAATATGCGTGTGACCTGAAAGGAAACTATCCCCACACTTAGGGTAGGTAGATTATTTGGACCATATACATGGCCGTGTGACATAAAGATTTGATGTGCTCCATGGAAAAGGATATTGTAGTCAGCAGTAATTGGAAAGTTCAGTACCATCTGGTCTACTTCTGCATCACAGTTACCACGTACTGCAATAATCTTATCTTTGAATGCATTCATGATTGAAATGACTTCTTTTGGGGCATAGTCGCTTGGTAAGTCATTTCTTGGACCGTGATATAAAACATCTCCTAGACAGAGAATTTTATCTACGTGATGATATGAGAAGGCCTCTTCCATTGCTTTAGCACCTGAAAGAGCACCGTGAATATCGGATACTACTAAAAACGTTTGTGAATTCGTCATATTTCATTTACCTCTGCCACTAATATTAGCATATTTTGCGTGTTATAATGTTTACAAGAAGGTACAGTATATGAAAAATAAGTGCATTGTTGTGGGAGTGACAGCAGGGATTGCTGCATATAAAATTTGCCAGTTAGTTTCCTCGTTAAAAAAACAAGGAAATGAAGTGCATGTCATTATGACAAAGGAAGCGGAAAAGTTCGTAACACCTTTGACGTTTCAAACACTCAGTAATCAAAAGGTCATTACAAATATGTTTACGGTGGACTATACACCAGATGTTCATCATGTATCACTTGCAAAGAAGGCTGATTTATTTGTTGTGGCTCCTGCTACTGCAAATATCATTGCGAAGATTGCTCATGGTATAGCAGATGATATGTTAACAACTACATTTCTAGCAGCGACTTGTCCAAAGCTGATTGTTCCTGCAATGAATACAAATATGTTAAATAATCCAATTACACAGGACAATATTGCAACATGTAAAAAATATGGCATGCATATTATGTGTAGTGGTTCAGGGTATCTAGCATGTGGGGATGTAGGTAAAGGACGCTTACCTGAACCAGAAGAAATTGAAGATGCGATTGCGTCTATTGTCGAGACAGACCGTTATCTAAATGGAAGACATGTTGTAATTACTGCAGGTGCTACCCAAGAAGAAATCGATCCTGTGCGTTATATCACAAATCATTCAACTGGAAAGATGGGCTATTCTTTGGCAAAAGAAGCACGTAATGTAGGTGCCATGGTAACATTAATTTCTGGTAAGTCGAATTTACCGCAGCCTTATGGAGTTGAAGTTATAAATGTTATAAGTGCAGAGGATATGGCAAATTGTGTTGTCAATAACTTTGAAAAAGGCAGATGTTGTAATCATGTCTGCTGCAGTTGCAGATTATACGCCGCTTGAAAAAGCAGATCACAAGATTAAAAAGCATATGGTGATTTGTCCATCACTCTAAAAACGCACACAGGATATTCTTCTCACAATTGGAAAGAAGAAACGTGAAAATCAAGTTGTAATTGGCTATGCAATGGAAACAGAAAATTTATTAGAAAATGCCGCAAAAGAAACTACAAGAAAAGAATGCGGATTATATTATCGCAAATAGTATTCGTGAACCTGGGTGCAGGTTTTGGTGTTGATACAAATATTGTAAAAATCATCTCACCGACAAGTGTAGAGGATTTAGGATTATTATCCAAAGATGAAACAGCAAAAGAAATACTGCGTCATTGCCTAAAGAAGTGAGGATAACTATACTACTAACAATTGATGTTGGGAATACAAATATTTCCATGGGAATTCTTGATGGAGAGAATATCATTGGTCGTTATCGACTTATGACACAAACAACACGTACCAGTGATGAGTACGGTTTCTTCATCACAACATTCTTAAATACTTTAGAATTAAAAAGCATCAGATATAACAGGTACTATCATTTCTTCTGTTGTACCAAAGTTGATGTATTCCTTAACTTCTGCAGTGATTAAATATTTACATCAGAAACCAATGATTGTAAGTAATGATATGCAGATGGATATTAAACTGGATACTGAGGCCCCTAGATCAATTGGTGCAGATCGTATTGTCAATACAACCTATGCATGGAATACATTTCATCGTTCATGCATTATCGTAGACTTTGAGTACTGCAACGACATACGACTATATAGATCAAAAATGGAGTATTCCGCTATGTTGTGATTCAGCCGGGATTAGGTATTAGTCTCAATGCGTTAACTTCTATGACTGCTAAATTACCAGAGATTGAAATTGTGAAACCAAAATCAGTTCTTGGAACAAATACAATTGAAGGCATGCAAGCAGGTGTTGTATATGGATATATTGGTTCAGTTGAATACATTATTAAAACAATGAAGAAGGAGCTGAATGATTCATCATGTATGGTTATAGCAACTGGAGGTCTTGGTAAGATTATCGCAAATGAGACTGATGAGATAGACGCATATGATGCGGATATTGCGTATAAGGGAATGAAGATTTTATACGATATCAATAAGGGGAGTGAATATGAAAATCTTTGATTTACATGCGGATTTAGCAGAAGCAATCAAACCTTTCTATACAGATGGCAAAAACATCTATTCTCAAGAAAGATTGGAATACTCTGTTTAAACAAGGGCAGATTGCATATACTTCTGCTGCAAGTTTCTTTTGTGGGAACGGAAAGCTGGAAAGAAATGCAAGACGTTGTCACAAAAAGTAAAGAATGATATTACTGCCTCTGGTCATAAAGTTATCTATACCAAGGAGGATTTAGATGATGAACAACAAGAAACAGCATTCTTAATGACGATTGAAGGAATGTGCGGTATCCACGACGATGTCGAAGAGAAAATTCAATGGTTATATGATATGGGTAATCGTATTGGCTCTCTTTGTTGGAATGATCAAAACGCTCTTGCGACAGGTAATTCTGGAGATCCTACAAGAGGCTTAACAGAACTTGGTAAACTAGTAATCACAAAGATGAATGAACTACATATGATTGTGGATGTATCTCATGCTAATGAGAAGACATTCTGGGATATTCTTTCCTGTTCAACCTAACCAATCATAGCGACACATTCGAATGCGAAGGGCCGTTGCTTTGTGGAAAGAAATTTAACGGATCAACAAATTCGTGCAATTGCAAGTAAAGATGGATTGATTGGTATGAATGCATGTTGTTCATTTATCCATACAGAACAACAAAAACAAGATGCGCTACATCTAGCAAAACATGCAAAATATATCGCAGATCTTGTTGGAGTAAAGCATGTCGCATGTGGATTCGACTTTGGTGAATATTATAATGATGGTGAGGAACATAATATGTATGGTCCTTCCCAAGCACAGAATTTTATCAAAGCGTTACAGCGTGTAGGATTTACATCAGAAGAAATCAAAGATATTGCATATCGCAATGTTCTGCGCTTCTTAAGAAAATATATGTAAAAGAAAAGCTCTTGTGCAATCACACAAGGGCTTCAATTTATTTCCATAGAATATCTGGATAAATTCCAGCTTCTTTCATTTCCGCAATCTTTTCAACTACAAGTGGCTTATCTTCTTGATATGTTACACCGAACCATTGATCCTTAGAGGAAAGTACTTTAACTGTACACTTACCATCTTTAACCATCTGACCAACTGTTGTAGGAATAACATATTCACACTTCATTGGGTTAGATGCGATATTTGCATGAATGAATTCATCAAAGTATACATCCATGTCATCAAATACCTTAGGTGTAAATCCTCAGAAGTTCATAGAAACTAATGCGTTAGGATCCATTTCTTTCCAAGTGCCATTGTCATCGTAAACGACTTTTGCCATCTTTACGAGCAATCTTCTGTACTTCAACAATACTTGTTAAGTTGCCGTTTTTCGTCTTCTTGGCAAACGCCACGAGTAACTGTTCCGTGGTCTGTAAGAGTGTTATTTGCGGCATAACCAACCATTGCGTAATGGTCATCACTTACTTCTGTTGTTAGGAAGTTATAGATAACTTTATATGCATCCTTGCCATAGAAGTCATCTGCGTTGATAATCGCAAATGGTCCATCAACAACACCCTTGCATGCAAGTAATGCATGTAGTTCCCCATGGCTTTTCACGTCCTTCAGGTACTGTAATATCAGATGGGACATTGTTAATATCCTGATATGCAAACTTCACGTTCATTCCCTTGGATACGCGGTCTGTTAATGCAGTATGGAATGCTTGTTCATGTTCGCGACGGATGATGAGAACAACATCCTCAAATCCTGCTTCTTTTGCGTCATAGATAGAAAAATTCTATAATTGGTTCACCATGGCTTTCCGACTCCATCAATCTGTTTCATTCCACCATAGCGGCTACCCATTCCGGCAGCCAAAAATAACTAATGTAGGCTTCTTCATTCTTAATCCCTTTCAATTTTTTATTCCTCTGATAATTATATCACGTAAGCACTTTCATTAATTCCTAATTTTTCATAAAATAGTAAAGAAAGAGGTTGTCTATGAGAGAACTAGTACTAGCTTACAAAGCCCACGAAGAAAAGAGTTATTAGAGAAAAACTGAATTTTCATCTCATCTGTGATCCGGGCTGATATTGATGAGACCATTGACTTGCAGGCAGACCTTGTTGAAGAAAGTAAAAAACTTATCCCGTCGTAAGGCAGAAACTGTATTGGAACGACATCCTGAAGCTATTGTTATCAGTAGTGATACTTTGGTTTTATGCTGATAGCAAGTTATGGGAAAAACCGGAAGATGATGAAGATGCTTTTTCGAATGTTAAAAGAAACTTCAAAACCATAAGAGCCAAGTGCTAACAAGTTTGTGCATCATCAGCCAAAAAGAAGTGCTTTACATACGCGAGTATTGCGGATGTATATTTCGCCATAATGAGTGATGAAGAGATTTGGGACTACATTTATACAGGAGAAACAAGAGATAAAGCAGGTGCTTACGCAATACAAGGATTTGGGTGGCAGATACATCAAAGAGATTCATGGAGATTATTATGCCATTATGGGCCTGCCTTTTACAGGTTGTTTTATAACGAACTGAAAAATAGTACTGATTATTGATTTTTAGTTGTAGTTTGTTATTATATAAAGGCTATGCCGCTTTAGTATAGTGGTAATACGCATCCATGGTAAGGATGAACGAGCAGTTCAATTCTGCTAAGCGGCACTTTTATAGAGATAAAGCCTTATTTTTAAGGGCTTTTCTTTATGCGTAATATAGAAACGTTAGCAAATCGTTAGTACTTTTTATTAAAACGATTTAAAAACTGCTAAAGTTGCACTTTGAGTTGTTGTCGAAGATATGTGCATATGTCGTCATTGTTTGAATGGGAGAACTATGACCAATGCGCTTTGATATTTCAGGTATCAGTACATGATTTGCCCATAGTAATGATACGTGGTTGCGTCGCAGGTCGTGCAGTCGCATATCCGGAAGGCCCGCCGCTTTTAAATTGGATTTAAAAATGATTTTGCAGAGTACTAAGGCATACTGTTGTTACATCACTGAATAGCCATTTTCCGTGTCGTTTAAGCAGGGGGTGTTATTGTTTCGGTTGTTTATCATCTAACGCAAAAATAACGCACTGAACCTGCTGTTTTGAGTTGTCTTGAGTGATGATTCATACCGTCGCATGGATTTATATATGTGTACACTTTTCATCACTGGATCGTAGTCTTCTTTAGTATAGTGCTCTGGCTTCGCCTTTTTCGATATCCAGTACGGAACATAAAAATCAGAATGGCTTTAATGATTTCATCTGTTTCATAACTTATCATCTTATTGAAATCTTCAGGAGTAATGATGTGCATTTCGTGTGTGTCATCCAAAGTTTTTTTTAAATGGTTTTAGTATCTTTTGCAGAATCATAGAAGTCATAGGTATTATATGCAAAAAGTAAATATTTGTTTCTACAAAGCCTATGAGATCGTTCTTCGTTGCGGTTGCTATTCGACTATCTGATTCTAAATCACTTCTCCATGCTTTGCAATAATGCCTTAGTGATGCGATTAAGCGGTAGATTGATAATTGTATCAGCATACTTAATAAGGCGATTTCTGCGCGTATCGGTAGTTGTCTTATTGGCATTGTTTGATTGACTCATCAATTCAAATATTTCTAACATTGTGATATTTGAAGAAACGGATGATTCGTGTTCATGTGCGACCCCGTATGCCTGTGCTTCTGATTTTGTGGAAAAACCCTTTTTAATTTTATATATCAGACGCCATCTGGTTTCTGATGTAACATCTCGCTTCCCATGAAACTTTTTGACGTTAATGATTTGTGAGCAGCTGCCATTCTGATTACTTCCTTTCTGTTCGGTTTATGTTAAAATTGGGTATAGTAAAAGCACTTTAAACGTAGGTTTTACTGTTTGCACTGCCATTGCCGTGGCAGAGTTTTTATATTATAAGCGTGGTGGGTCTATAAAAAGCATTATCATAAATAATTAATTCGACTTCATTTCGCTTCTCTTCAAGAGAATATTTGATTGAATATTCTCTAATTAGATAATCTTTGATAGCACTTTCTTATTAAATCATGATTGTCATATGTCATGATCCAATGATTATTTAGATGATGTACATGATTTGACCAAAGCAATATGGTCATTGTCTGAAAAAGTTATTCTTATATAGAGTTGGACCGGCTGAAACATATGGGGGATCAAGATTAAATAAAAACATTTGTTCTTCTGTTATCTATCTGATCGAGAAATGCTGATAGCATCTAAAGTTTAGTTACATGAATTTGATTTCTATGATTATAAATAGTTTCAATCAGATTTTAATAATCTTCCTTTATTGAAATCTACAATCCATTTCTGTAATTGCCTGTTTGCTCGATTCCACCAATTGGATTTGTGGAGAGATATGCCGGATCTATTACATCTATTTAGGAAGAAGGTTGCGAATCCAACTTCTGCTGTGCTATATTCTTCTGGATTTCTATAAATTTTTCGTTGTTCTAAATAGTTATCTATGTCTACTGGTGTCTTGCGAACTAATTCAACAAATTTATGATAACAATTAGGAGATGTAATTGATTTCCAAAATGAATAGATACAAACATCAAAAATCATTAATATATACTTCATCTACTTTATCTTGTAGCAACAGTTTTCATTCCTAAGCCAAATCCACAGCAAAAAGCTTCTGCATATACAGGAGGATGTTCATAGTATTGATTGATGAAAGTGCACATATAATCGTATAGTTTTGATTTCCCGCCTGGATAACGTAACGGGGTATATGAAGTTGTCATAACAAATCACCTCAACCTAAGAATATCATTTTATTTATTCTTTTAGCTACAGGTTTTTGAGCATTCCTCTCATAAACTTTTTGTGTGCAACGAAAATGTTTTTGATTGCAAGAGGTGAAGGGTAAGCGGATGGGTTATGAACATATCCATTAAATAATTTTCGTAAGTTATCTACTTCCGCGAATAGTGCAGAGTGCAATTGATTATCTAATTTATGATTTTTCACGCATGTGATTTGCGGCGGTTTTTATAGCTTTTTCAAATTGAAGTTTTTCGATATCTTCATCAATCTGTATATTGTTATTAGAAATGTAATTTTTGGATGATAATTCAAACAATAAGCGCAATAAAGCACCGCATGAATTTGGGTAATTTTTCTACTTCCAGTATCTTCAATTCTTTTATGATTTTGTTTATTCGTGGATTGCTTGATGTTAATCTGAACGAGTTTGGAATAACGGTCTTACAATTTGCAAATATATCTTTTTATTCTGATAGAACTATTGTACTTATCGACTTTCAATGTTTCTTCTTCAATACTTTCATGTTCAGGATATTTTTCGATTTTTGAGATTACATATTTACTTTCTTCAAATATATTTTTGCTGAACAACATTTGTTGAAAAAGGTTTTCCAAATAAATCATTGAAATCTGATTGTATAATTCGGTTTGTCTTTCTTTGTATAAACAACTTCAACTGTTTGGTTTTTATCGCATCATATATTGATCTGATTTTAGTTTTAAACAGTTCAAGATCAGTTGGAAGAATATATGTGTCGCTATCCTTTTTGATATCGAGAAATTGCAATCCCAATTTAGAGAGAATTCTTTCCCAATTAGTTTTTGTGATTAAACTTATTTCATTATTTGTCAATATATTGTTTTGTTCTAATTTATTAAGGAAATCCAGTAACAGACTATTTCCTGTTTTATTTTTCAAATACCGTTCTTTTTGAATTGAGTTCCATTTATCAGTTCCATCCCATTATTTAATCCTAAATGTTTTATCTCAATCCAGTGATTTAACTCTTCATCATTATCAAAAACTTTTACTTCGACATTAGTATAATCTTTTTGGTGTTCGCTTTTTATGCGGATAAATTTGTTTAGTAAAGATGCATTTTTATTTTTAAAATACTCGGATTATTTATTAACTTAATTGCCGTGATTCTACGGTTCCCCTCACGTACAGTGAATTTACCATCTTCTCTTTTTGATTACCGCAATATCTTCAATAAGTTTAATCCGTTTGTGGCGATATCCTTAGCAAGCGCATAAATTTTGTTTCCTTGATTTTTCAACCATTTTATCAATTGCTTCTGATTGATTATCTCGATTCATCTAGACGAGGATTTTCTAAAAGATAAAAGAGATTATCAATGTCTGTTATGATACTTTTCATTAGTTATTCTCCGGTCTCTTCTCGATGGCACTAGTTTTATCTTTAGCAACATTTTTAAATTTGCCTTTTAAAATTATTATCTTTTACATTTAAACCATCAATGTGTTCAAATAAATTTTCCTTTATTTTTGCACCTAATGGATCTAAAACAAAAGTCAATACCTTCGCGGCGAGCTAGTTTTTGCAGCAGGGACAAAGTCACTATCACCAGCAATGAGAATAATCTGATTTACTTGCTTTTTTTATAAGCAAGGGAAGCTATATCTACACCTATTCTCATATCAACGCCTTTTTGCTTCATCATTAGACTAAGATCTTGAAGTTGAATGTCCTCTACTTTTAACTTTCCGGATAAAAGTTCCTTCGTCTTTAAAGGTGGCAAGTAATATCCTTGTTCCGCATCAGAAAGTTCTCCTAAAGCGTAAAGCAAACTTTTCTACGTTTTTAAGTTCTGTAAAAAATTCGTTGGTCCACTTTGAAAGTATCTGTTTTGCTAAACTCAATATTTTTTTCTTGTTGATCGGGTCGTAAAATTGCCTTATCAATTGGTGGGCAATCATAATAGAATATTCTATATAGTGTATGTTCGTGCTCAATACCGTTGATTTTTTTCGTTAAGGTGTCGCTTTACATATGATTCTAATTGATCGGCGCGTTCCTCTGGTGTTTGGTTTCCAAAACATGCATGAGCGCGCTTTCTGTAGAAAGCCACCATCAACAAGAATTGCAGTTACGACGTTATCGAATACTTTTTAGGCTCATGTAGCTTTTTTCGCCATGCTTATTTTTTTGACATATTATTCTCCTTAAAATAGATAAACCCTAGTCTCGAACCTGACCTCTTTATGTTGAGGGAGTCCTACTGCTAGGGTTGTTTTAATGATTATCAACACCATAATGTTGATAACTTATTTTTAATCCTAGACTAACTTTTTGTCCAACTACTTTGTATCTTCCTCGATTCTAAATTTGACGTTTCAATGATATTTCTGTTTAAATAAAGCAATTATTACCTGCTGGTATCTATTGCTACGTCAATCGTCGTATTTATTTCCTTCATCTCTTTCTTAATAACATTTCTCTGCTATATCTTCAGGATTCATGTGCAGATGACTTTCTTTTAGTCATGTTTACTACTCTTTTTGTTTCTCCTCTTTTCATAATATTCATCTTGAGCAGGAGAGTCTTCAATAATTTGCTCTTCATACACCGGTTTTTCAATCACATCTACATGTTCGGGGTCTGCCACACCATTATGACCGGAACAAGCACCTTTGCGCGTCTTTGAACCCCAATGGAAACCATCCTTACATAAAATATAAGGATCTGATGTTGTTGTTTCTGTTCCGGTTTGTACTTTTTCTATATGAGTTACTGCTTCTTTTGCTGGATGATATATGTATTTAGAATATGTAATCCCATCAACTACGCAATTAGAGTAATTGATACTCCATCGCATGTTGCGGTTGCTTTTCTCTTCCTCTTTTTATCATCTCGGTCTCGTTATTTTGGGAGGTTTGTGATGAACTTTCTTCTTTTCGCTTGTTTCTCCATCAGCAAACCTAATACCAATAAAACTGCAGTACAATGGGAAAGTTTATACGTTTAAACCAAGAGTGGCTTGATGAGCCGATATTCGATTGATTTATATGAATTCAGAATTCCAGAGATTTGTAGTCGAGAAATGAAATTCCCACCACTAGAAAAATACCAACTATTCCTGACTAAAATCTCCCTTTTTAAAATTGGACACAATTACGCTCATACCAGCAATTTTACAAAAAGCGATGTAAAAATAAATGCCGCAAAGTTAACTTCTTTTTCATAAATTACAAATTTCCCTTATATCTAATTAAATGCTTCCGATTACCTTTCCAACTATAGTTATATTGTCGTAGTCGGAACAATGAATATCTTGATACTGCTTGTTGTGTGATATTAATTTATCTTTGCCAGGCTCTTTAACGAAACTTTCACCATTGATTATTAATATGCCAATATCCCCAATATTTAATTCTGATTGCTTTTTTTACTAATAATTTATCCCCGTCATAGTAAGTGGGCTCCATAGAAATGACCTCTAACAGCAATTACTAAGTCAGCTTTATTGGTTAAAGGTGTATCCGGCAATGAAATTGCAGTGCAGTCGAGATCATCGAATAGATACTCACCGCTACCTGCAGACGCTCCCACAGCATAATAAGACTTTGTAATGTATGCAGCATATCTTCTTCAATAACCGTGTTGCAGTGCTTGTATTCAACATCTAATAGATTGTTAATAGACTTTCTACCGTAGCCATCTAAGCTGCGGTATAATAAAGATTGCTCAGTGATTGAAATTGAGAACGAGGTATTTCCTTCCCAGCCGAGAAGATAATTAGTATCTACATTCAAAATATCGCATAGAGAAAATATAACATCTGCATCTGGTTTATTGTCACCGCGTTCCCCTAGCTGGAAATCACATTTTTGATTTGCCAATAAAAGGCAGTCAATTCTTCTTGGCTCAGTTTTTAGCTAACCGTGCTTGTTTTTAAATTATTGGCTAATTCCATTTTCCTTCTATGCACAAAAATAATACCAAAAATCTGTGAAGTAAATATAAAAATGCAGAAATTTTTGAATTTTTATATTGGTTACACAGTAATACTATAATATTTTGATTTTTGCACAGACAAACTGTACTAAAGAGACAACTATATATAAATCAAGAGTAAAGTAATGAAAAGTTTGAAAATAAATAGCTTGATAAATATATGTGTCGATAGTTCTTTGAAAAAGTGAATTGTGTGCAGCAAAAACAACTATCCTTACATAGCTTGATTTTGTAACTAGAATTATGGAATTAAGACTATTTCAATTTGGCAGAGTCGAAACCTTCACCTGTGGAGATTATCTTGTATATAACGCGTGAAGAGTTTACGTATACAGTGACCTTGTGCTGGCAGTAACTCTCACCTTGTGAAATCTTCTTTTTGATAGAATGCTTGGAATATAGGGGTTGAAGCGTATGACAGAGTCAATGATTTGATAGTGTCTTACATGCAAGTATTTTTGACCCTTTCTTTTCTAACCGCGTATGTGTCATACTATAGGGTGCCGGATTCATAAACACATGGGTTTACACACGGCAAACTTGATGAGTTTCTTTTCGTTAGAGAAATAAGTAATATCACCAAGTTCGGAGATGATCGACATAGCTGAAAAGTGGAAATTCAGATATGTCCAAAGATAGGAGAGTTTAGTTGATGACTGAATTCTTCTATATCAATTTCACCTAGTATTGAAGTCAATCTTCTGATAAGAGAAATCAAAAATGGAATATCCATTTCAATCGCAGATTATGTTGACCAATAGATTCCTAGCGGATTTCTTAAGTTGTTCTGCAGATTGATACCGGAGCGACCTATGCCAACATTTTCGGGTATTGTACAGGCGAATATCGGTATTAGCGATTGTATAAGCACCACGAGTAAATATCTAGTATCTCGAGATAGGTTTTTGAATATTTGGTGTTGAGAGAGAGTTGAATTCTGGAAAGACAATATCAATTGATTTCTGCAACTGACATTTATAGCTGAGTTAATTTCTTCCGTATGTGTATGGTGCATACGTGTCCAGTTGACGTATCGTAGCGTAATCAATGGACTGCACCTGTTGGTCTCTGTGAGAAATTAGGATTCATCATCGTGGTGCCCACTGACGACAATCGATTCTATCGTTTTTGGCTTTGTTGGAAGCCCTACGGATATGAGATGTACCGATGGGGTTCACATAACGACCTACTACTGTTTTTCCAATAAAAAGTTACGGAATTGTCTCCGTAATGTCCCGTATCTTCCATACTAACGAGTGTTTCTTTTAGAGAATGGTTTTGAGATATTTTTCGATAAGTTGGAAGCCAATGATATCATTAGTGAAATCAAAAGGGTTCTCTACAAGGTGCAGTCGTGTCTATGATACAAGCTGTGTGTTTGATTTAGCTACATCAATACCTGATAAAGTAACGCAAAAATATATCCTTTTCTGTAAAATATGAATATGCATTCCACTTACAAAGTATCCGCATAGATCCTGGTAAAGATAAAGGTTCAAAGACCCATACAACTGATCTCGATTCTGAATATTAAGTGGCGAGATTCTATTTCATGAAGTCAAAGCTTCAAGGAGGTGGTCAAAGTACATTCACGATTTCAATTCTATCAAAAACAGTCCTGATGGATACGAGGTCAGGTAGAAGAAAACGTATATTCAATTTAGTCAACTATATGGGTCAAATTGAATATACCAGGAGGTGATACAGAATGAGAGTTAATTAAGCCTAAATTAAAACATGTAAATTTGTAAGAAAGCATTCGCATAATCTTTAAATAAATACATGAAGAACAGTAAAATACAACTTTTGGCATTTTTAAAATTATTTCTACTTATCGGTGCTATAAAGAAATCAGAGTCTTTTTGCTTTTTGTGATATACATGTAGGCAGTACAATATAATAACAGTTAGCAACAATACACTAGATATAAAAGCGGAGGTGATTGCATGGTACTTATATATCCCGAAGAAATAAAAAGTTACAATCAGATCTATGAGCCATATATGATGAACTGGTAAAATTTGAGAGATGACGCTCCTAGTGAAGCTGTTGAGGCATTTTGAAAAAGTTCAAAAGAATGGGTTAGTGAACAATATCGATTAGCAGGTATGGAATAAATATATCAATGAAAATTGATTGGTTTTTAGTAAGAGCCCTAACAGGGGCTTTTGATAATTTAAATAAATGATATGCAAAGTTTTCAAGCATTGAAAATGAAAAAGAATGAATGATTTCAGAGAATAAAAAATAGTGATTTTCACGATTTAAAATAAGAGGTTTTTACGGAAGGAATTCTGGGAAAAAGTTGGGCATTCAGATAGAAAAATAATTCTTTTATTATACTATTGAAAGACAGAATTCAGTGGAGGTAGAAGTTGTGGATAGGATAGTAAAACGTAATGGACAAGTTGTTCCATATGATGGAACTAAGATTGTTTTAGCTGATAGAAAAATCGTTCCTTAGCGTAAAAAGGAGTGTTGATCAAGCATATCTTTCTGACTTATTAGAGCAAATTGAAGCGCAATTTAACGGCCGTCAAGAGTCGATGTTGAAGAAATTCAAGATACTGTTGAAAAGATCTTGATGAAGAACGAAAAGTATAACGTCGCAAAGAGTTATATCTTATACCGTGAAAAGCGCACACGGATGCGTAATGATCGCCCTTGAGTTAGTAAAACTCATCGGTGATGAAGAGTTGGAAGATGTTTTGGTTGATATCCAAAGTCTTATCCAGACTATGACTTAAAAGAGATTGCATGAAAAATTCTCTACAATGTCTAAAGATGGTCAGTCTCTGAAAGATAGAATTGCATTATTAACAAGAAGTTCTGCTGAACTTACAACTAAAGAAAGAGCCAAACTGGGAAAGAATTGCTGGACGTTTACTTTAGTTACAGTATGGCTTGTGATTTAAAAGCTACTGAAGAAAAACTTGGTCTTACAAGTTTCTACCAGAAAGATCTCCTATATGATCGAACAGGGATTATATGGAGCATATATTTTAGAAAACTATTCTCATAAAGAGTTGATGAAATCGCAAGCTTAATCGACAATACACGTAATAACCTTATTCACTTACAGTGGTTTGGATTTATTATCTCAACGTTATTTGATTCGCAACCACCAACATGTTCTATTAGAATCACCCAGAAATGTATATTGGCATTGCGATGCATTTAGCAATGAAGAAACAAATGATCGTATCGGTTGGGTTAAAGTTCTACGATATGATGAGTTTACATAAAGGTAACAATGGCAACTCCAACACAGGCAAATGCGAGAAAGCCATATCATCAGTTATCTAGCTGTTTTATTGATACTGTTCCTGATTCATTGGATGGGATCTATCAGTTTCCATTTCTAACTTCGCTGATGTAAGTAAGTTCGGTGGTGGAATGGGTATGTACTAGGTAAGGTTCGCTCCCGTGGTGGATCTATCCGTGGTTTTGAAGGTGCATCTGGTGGTGTTATCCGTTGGATTCGAAATAGTTTATCAACGATACTGCTGTTGCGGTTGACCAACTTGGTGTAAGAGCTGGTGCTGTAGCGGTATATCTCGATGTATGGCATAAGGACTTGCCTGAATTCTTACAGTTACGTACAAACAATGGTGATGACCGTATGAAGGCTCACGATGTATTCCCTGCCGTATGCTATCCAGATTTATTCTGGAAGATGGTTAAGGAAGACATGAACCAAGATTGGTATCTTCTTGATCCACATGATGTTCTCATGATTAAGGGTTATTGCCTTGAGGACTTCTATGGCGAAGAATGGGAAAAGAGATATTGGGAATGTGTCCATGACAACCGTATCTCTAAACGTGTTCTTGTATTAAAGGAAGTTGTACGTTTAATCTTGAAATCTATGGTAGAAACAGGAACACCATTTGCCTTTCTACCGCGATGCGGTTAACCAAAAGTGCTAATCCTAATAAACATAAAGGGAATGATTTATAGTTCTAACCTCTGTACAGAAATTGCAAGAATATGTCTGAAGTGAAACAAGTATCTCGTGTTATTCAGACAGAGGATGGTGATGAAGTAATTGTTACAACAACAAAACCAGGTGATTATGTTGTATGTAACTTAGCTTCACTATGTTTAGGTAATATTAATGTGACAGACCCAAAGGAAATCGAAGAAGTAACTGCGACTGTAGTACGTGCCTTGATAACGTTATCGATCTAAATTTCTATCCATTACCAAATGCAAGTCACAAATCGTAAAGTATCGTTCCATCGGACTTGGTGTCAGTGGTTACCACCACATGCTTGCAAAGAACCACATCATGTGGGAAAGCGAAGAACACTTGAAGTTTCGTAGACGAAGTGTTTGAAAATATTGCGTATGCGTCGATTAAGGCAAGCAATGCGTTAGCGAAGGAACGCGGAAGCTATCAGTCTTCTGAAGGTTCCGAGTGGCAGACAGGTGCGTACTTCGACCAGCGCGGTATGATCTCTGCACGTTGGAAAGAACTGAAAGGAAGAAGTACAGCAGGTATGCGTAATGCATATGTATTGGCAGTCGCTCCAACAAGTTCTACATCAATCTTAATCGGTACTTCAGCAGGACTTGACCCAGTTATGAATCGTTTCTTCTTAGAAGAAAAGAAGGGTTCTATCTTACCAAGAACTGCACCAGAATTATCTGCGGATACATATTGGTACTATAAGACAGCACATACAATTGACCAGACTTGGTCAGTTAGAGCTGCTGGTATCCGTCAGCGTCATATCGACCAAGCACAGAGTTTTAACTTATGGATTACAAATGACTATAAGATGAGCTCAGTTATTACAGTTATATGTACTAGCATATGATTGTGGAGTTAAGACTATCTACTACACACGTTCTAAGGCCTTAGATCCTGAGGATTGTGAAAGTTGTTCCGCATAGCAGGAGGTAGAAACATGCAGACAGATCAGATTAATCGTAAACCGTTATTCAACCCTAGAGGGTGATATTGATGTACGTAATCGTCGTCTTATCAACTTCAATACAACAAATATCAATGACTTCAATAATATGAAGTATAACTGGGTATCTGATTGGTACCGTCAAGCAATGAATAACTTCTGGGTGCCAGAAGAAATCAACTTGAACCAAGACAAGTCAGATTATCCACGTCTTAGCTTAGCTGAAAAGACAGCATACGATAAGATTTTGAGTTTCTTAGTTTACTTGGATTCTCTACAATCTGCTAACTTACCAAACATTTCTCAGTATATTACTGCAAATGAAGTAACTTATGTTTGTCTATCCAGACATTCCAAGAGTGCATTCACTCACAGTCATACAGCTACATGCTAGACTCTATTTGTTCATCCAGAACAGAGAAATGATATCCTCTATCAGTGGAAGACAGATGAGCACTTATTAAAGAGAAATGAATTTATTGGTGAACTCTATAATGAGTTCGTTGCCAAAGCAAGATAAGCAATCTTTCTTAGAGTTTGTATTGCAAACTTTATCTCTAGAGGGTGTTTACTTCTATTCTGGATTTATGTTCTTCTATAACTCTTGCTAGAAATGGCAAGATGCCTGGGAAGTGTACAGGAAATTCGTTACATCAACCGTGATGAATCAACGCACTTATGGTTATTCCGTAACATCTTGGTAGAGTTACAGAAGGAAGAACCAGAGTTATTTACACCAGAGAAATATTCAGATGATTCGCGATATGATGAATACTGGTGTTGAACAAGAAATTGCATGGGGACACTATGTGGTGGTGATGAAATTCAGGCTTAAATAAACAGATGGTTACTAGACTATATCAAGTATTTAGGTAATACACGTTTTGCGACATTAGCTTTTGGTAATCTGTATGAAGAATATGCTGAGGAACCAGAATCCATGAAATGGGTAAAACAATACTCAGACGCAAACATGGTAAAGACGGATTTCTTTGAAAGCTAGACCATCGGCATATGCTAAGAGTGAAGCTGCAATTGAAGATGACCTATAAGGTCATCTTTTTGCAATACGAAATAGCGTGGGGTTTTCAAAAACACGCAATAAAAATCCCATGGGATAGATTTTTATAAAAAGACAATTCCAGAGAGTTATTCTCTACGGGATTGTCTTTTTGTCTGGAGAGTAACTAATGTATTTATTATTTTTCTGTTTACGATTGTATGCTTTGAATGTTTGATGTCAATGAGAAGCCAATCCTGTAGTTGAGTGCATAAATAACACGTGCTCTGAATCGTTCAAAATTACTGAGGCCATTTTGATACCATAATAAATTCTCGCATTTTCTTTGATTAAGACTCTCAGGAGTGCATTAGACTGTTTTTCTATCTTCTGTTGGTCTTTGAAATGAATTGCATATTTCTTCAAACCAATTTTCCAATAAATTAATGAACTCGGTATAACATTCCAGTCTAGATTCTTTAAAATACCTAATTAAATCTGTGAGTTCTTCAACACATTCTGGATAAGTAGAATTTCTATTAAAATATCCATAATCTTCCTTTAACTCATAGGCCTGTTTGAGCAAAGGGGTTAAGATTGAGAAGTGCATCATATAGATCCCGATAGTTCATCTTCTGACGGAAGAAATGATTATGATTTAGGTTCGTTATCCAGGAAACAATCACTTTCCAAGAGGCGGTGAAAGTGCTTGAGCAGATAGTAAGCAGGACTTTCTTTAGGAACCTGGTTCATTAAAGATACATCGTAATCTAGTAAAACCATCAGAAAGATGTTTGACTACATGGAAAGGATCGACGGATATCTTACAGTTTGGAAAGTATTTGAGAGAGACTTGTTTATAAGGTTCCCACATATCTATGGTTACATATAAGACACGTTTTTCTTTCTTCTAGAGGTATCTTCTCGAGATGTGCTGATAATGTTCGTTTTTGAACGATCGGGTAATAGTTCATTGAGAACGCGAGCATCATTATCTACAAAAAGAACATAGATATGAACCACCATATTTGGCCATATTAGAATGAAGCTCATCAATTCCTAGATTGATCGGTAGAGTTAACCTTGGGACTTGAATGAAACTGTCGGCATATAGTTGGACAGTAGTAACCGAGGTATTATACCTTTTGGCAATATCTTTATAGGATAGATGTAGATTTTGAAAGTCAGCAGCAATCTTATACAGTACAGCATAGGTTTGATGAAAATATTCAGGTCCAAAAGGATTATCCTCGGAAAATGTTTTAAAACAATCCTTACAGGTATAGCGTCTACGCTTCCAATGGATAGATGAAGGTGTATCGCCAAAGGAAGGTGATTGTAAGTTCTATGAATATAACCCTTAGAGATTGAAGGGCCACCACAGTAAGGACAGGTGGGGTGTTGGTTTACCAGCGTTATATATATACAAAAAGATGGTCTTCCTTACGCATCGTATCGATTTCTTGAATTGAATCCGATGTTAGATTTAAGGTTGACGTGATAAAATCATGAATAGCCATATTGGGCTACCTCCATTTCTATTTGATTCTCCAGACAAGAAGATAATAGCATGGAGGTTTTATTATATTTTGGACTCCCCACAAAAAATGAGCACGATGATTTTTCGTGCCCACAGGTGTTTATAGCCTATCCCCAACCCTGCACCTTGAGATTTTAAAGTGCCCTCTCTTTGAGGGGGCCAGTGGTGAGCATGGTGGTGTGATGATGTAATAAGAACATATATTTGAAAGGGGATATGCTAAATGTCAACCCATAACTTTATCATCATTATGGGACAAGTTTTTAACTTTCAGTACGACAGCTATTGATATAGTAATGTGAATTTGGATGATAATTCATTGGCTGCGATGCATTGTTCGTGGCTAAGAGGAGCACCATGCAGATGTTAA
>BNJT01000323.1_pt1 | contig 47554 bp, 70 predicted proteins | sample 8540491 | NCBI WGS metagenome assembly BNJT01 (sample SAMD00202455, study PRJDB9452) | human saliva metagenome | host: Homo sapiens | reverse complement strand
AGTGATAGGCCTTGTTGGGAGTTTTTGAGTAGAATTCTGCAAACCCTTTCAAAATGTGCTATACTGATGGAAAAAGGAGAATTTTTTATGACTCAGAATTTATCAATCCAAGTGATGGCGTGATCCGTCAGTATCTAGCAACTAGTAAAACTCTAGCAGTAGTAGGCTTGTCTGATCGTGAAGAAACAACGAGCAATCGAGTGACAAAAGGAAATGAAGGCTCGTGGCTATAAAATCATTCCAGTAAACCCTAAGGCTGCAGGTGGGGAAATCTTGGGAGAAAAAGGCTTATGCCAGTCTAGCTGAGATTCCTTTCCTGTAGATATCGTCAATGTCTATCGTCGTGGTGAATTTCTGCCTGATGTAGCACGTGATTTTCTCAAGGCAGATGCTAAGATTTTCTGGGCGCAACTAGGACTTGAAAGTCTAGAAGCGGAAGAAATCTTGCGTGCTGGAGGTTGCGATGATATCGTGATGAATCGTTGTATTAAGAGAGAACATACACGCTTAATTATTGAACAATAAAAAAAGGTAGCTTGCAGGGCTACCTTTTGTGGCTCTTTGTCAACTGTAGTGGGTTGAATAAAAGCTAACATCTGGAGAGGACAATCGTTGTCCTCTCCATTTTTATATTCAGAGCGATGAAAATTCGTTTCTTAAAGTTGTCAAAGTTCCTAAAACCAAAGGCATTTCGTTTGATGAGTTTAATGAGATTATTGGTTGCTTCCAATTTGGCGTTGGAATAAGGTAATTGAAGGGCGTTGACGATTTTCTCCTTGTCCTTTAGAAATGTCTTAAAGACAGTCTGAAAAAGAGGATGAACCTTCTTTAGATTGTCTTCAATAAGTCCGAAAAATTTCTCGGGCTCTTTATTCTGAAAGTGAAAAAGCAAGAGCTGATAGAGATTATAGTGGTGTTTCAACTCTTCTGAATAGCTCAAAAGCTTGCCTAGAATTTCTTTGTTCGTTAAGTGCATGCGAAAAGTAGGGCGATAAAATCGCTTATCGCTGAGTTTACGACTATCTTGTTGGAAGAGTTTCCAGTAGCGTTTGATAGCCTTGTATTCATGGGATTTTCGCTCAAATTGGTTCATGATTTGAACACGAATACGACTCATAGCACGGCTAAGATGTTGAACAATGTGAAAACGATCTAGAACGATTTTAGCATTGGGAAAAAGCTGTTTAGCCAAGTCATAGTAGGGACTAAACATATCCATAGTAATGATTTTCACCTGACAGCGAACGGTTCTATCGTAGCGAAGAAAGTGATTTCGGATGATAGTTTGTGTCCTGCCTTCAAGAACAGTGATGATATTGAGTTTTTCAAAATCTTGTGCAATGAAACTCATCTTTCCCTTAGTGAAGGCATACTCGTCCCAAGACATAATCTCAGGAAGACGAGAAAAATCATGCTTAAAGTGGAAATCATTGAGCTTTCGGATAACAGTTGAAGTTGAAATGGCCAGCTGATGGGCAATATCAGTCATAGACGTCTTTTCAATTAACTTTTGAGCAATTTTTGATTGATAATACGAGGGATTTGATGATTCTTCTTGACGAGAGAGGTTTCAGACACCATCATTTTCGAGCATTGATAGCACTTAAAACGACGCTCTCTAAGTAGAATTCTGGTAGGCATACCAGTCGTTTCGAGGTAAGGAATCTTAGAATGTTTTTTTGAAAGTCATATTTCTGCATCTAACTTCCGCAATCAGGGCAAGATGGGGCGTCAGTCCAGTTTAGCGATAATTTCCTTATTTGTACCTCTATTGATGATATCCATAATTTAGAAATTTCTAGTAATTTTGTGATAAAAGTGTAATTGTTCCATATGATTCTTTCTAATGATGGTTTGGTGCCTTTTTATTATAAATCTTATGGAATTTTTTTTCTACCCTAAAAATAGGTTCCATAATATCCATAGGGGATTTACCCACTACAAATATTATAGAGCCCCTTTTGTCTTAGAAAATACCGATGAGTGTTTGCATACCCAGGCTAGTCAGGATGATGGCAATCCAGCAGAAGGCACCAAGAAGAATGGATTTACCGCTGGACTTAATCATAGCAATGAGATTGGTTTTGAGACCGATAGCGCTCATGGCCATGATGATGAGGGAATTTAGATAGTTGTTTGAGAGGTGCAAAAGAAGCTACTGCTGACACCGAAGGAAGTAAGGATGGTGGTTAGCAGGGAAGCTAGGATGAAGTAGAGAATGAAAACAGGGAAGATTTTTTTAAGTTTTACTCCTTGGTTGTTGCCTCGTTGATGACTTTGCCAGTAAGAGAGGAAGAGAGTGATAGGGATAATAGCTAGGGTACGGGTCAATTTGACGATAGTAGTAGACTCAAGAGTGTTTGTGTGGTAAAGACTATCCCAGGCGCTGGCAGTGGCTGTTACAGAGGAAGTATCATTGACCGCAGTACCTGCAAAGAGGGAGAAGCCCTCATTTGATAGAGTGAAAGCCAGGTTCCTAGGGTTGGGAAAATAAGCGCTGCTAAGACATTGAAGAAAAAGATAACAGAGATGGATTGGGCGACTTCTTTTTCCTTGGCATGGATGACGGGAGCTGTCGCTGCAATGGCAGAACCTCCACAGATAGAGGAACCAACACCGATCAAGGTAGCTAGTTTTGTATCTAAATCAAAAAGCGTTGGAAAAAGATAAGCTACAATCAAGGCTATAGAAATGGTAGATAGAATGACAGGAAGGAAGATTTTCCCACTGCAAAAACTTGAGAGATATTGAGTCCAAACCCAAGCAAGATAACAGCATACTGAAGCAATTTCTTGGAGCTGTAAGTCAAACCAGCATCTAGTTGTTTTATAGGAAGTGAGAAATGGGTGGAGAATCATGCCAATAAAGATGGCAAAAACAGGAGCTCCTACAACAGGCAGAAAGCCTCCTAAAACCCAAGAGATGATAGAAATGATCAGACAGGCTAACAGTCCTGCCCAATTTTTTGATAGAAATGACATAAAAACCTCCGAAAAATAAATACTCCTTATTATAATCTTATCTCGGAAAAAGTAAATAGAAAGCCTTTGGAAGGCTAATTCTGGATGTAATTTTGCGGTCAGAGAGCTTTTGTAGTATAATAGACATATGTTCTTTAAGCAAGGGAGGGTATCTATGGACTTAACCAAGCGATTTAATAAACAATTAGATAAGATTCAAGTTTCCTTGATTCGTCAGTTTGACCAGGCTATTTCAGAGATTCCTGGAGTCCTGCGGTTGACCTTGGGAGAACCAGATTTTACAACGCCAGATCATGTCAAGGAGGCTGCAAAGCGAGCCATTGATCAAGACCAATCCTACTATACAGGGATGAGCGGTTTGTTGACCTTACGCCAAGCAGCTAGTGATTTTGTAAAAAGAAAAAGTATCAGTTGGACTACAATCCTGAAAATGAAATCTTAGTTACAATTGGTGCGACAGAAGCTTTATCAGCTACTTTGACAGCCATTTTGGAGGAAGGAGACAAAGGGTTCTCTTGCCAGCTCCTGCCTATCCTGGCTATGAGCCAATAGTTAATCTAGTTGGTGCAGAGATTGTCGAAATTGATACAACTGAAAATGGTTTTGTTTTGACGCCTGAGATGTTGGAAAAGGCAATTTTTGGAGCAGGGGACAAGCTCAAGGCAGTTATTCTCAACTATCCAGCCAACCCTACAGGAATCACTTATAGTCGCGAGCAATTAGAAGACTTGGCAGCTGTTTTACGTAAGTATGAGATTTTTCGTAGTCTGTGATGAAGTCTACTCAGAATTGACCTATACAGGGGAAAATCATGTATCGCTGGGTACTATGCTGAGAGATCAGGCCATTATCATCAATGGTCTATCCAAATCCCATGCCATGACAGGTTGGCGTTTAGGTTTTATCTTTGCACCAGCAAACTTTACAGCTCAACTCATCAAGAGTCACCAGTACTTGGTCACTGCCGCAAACACCATGGCTCAACACGCAGCGGTAGAAGCTTTGACAGCTGGTAAGAATGATGCGGAACCTATGAAGAAGGAATATATCCAACGTCGGGACTACATTATCGAGAAGATGACTGCACTTGGTTTTGAGATTATCAAACCAGATGGTGCTTTTTATATCTTTGCTAAGATTCCAGCAGGCTATAATCAAGATTCCTTTGCTTTTCTGAAAGATTTTGCCCAGAAAAAGGCTGTCGCCTTCATCCCTGGTGCTGCCTTTGGACAGTATGGAGAGGGCTATGTTCGCCTATCTTATGCAGCTAGCATGGGAACCATCAGAGAAGCTATGAAACGACTTGAGGAGTACATGAGAGAAGCATGATTCAATCTATCACAAGTCAGGGTTTAGTACTTTACAATCGAAATTTTCGAGAGGATGATAAGCTTGTTAAAATCTTTACAGAACAGGCAGGCAAGCGCATGTTTTTTGTGAAACACGCTGGTCAATCAAAACTGGCTCCGGTTATTCAGCCCTTGGTGCTAGCTCGTTTTCTCTTGCGCATCAATGATGATGGACTCAGTTATATTGAGGATTATCATGAGGTGATGACCTTTCCAGGGATCAATAGTGATCTCTTTACCATGGCTTATGCGACCTATGTGGCAGCCTTGGCTGATGCGAGTTTGCAGGATAATCAGCAGGACGCTCCTTTATTTGCTTTTTTGCAGAAGACATTAGAGCTGATGGAAGAGGGCTTAGATTATCAGGTCTTGACTAATATTTTTGAAATTCAGATTTTGACACGGTTTGGGATTGGTCTAAACTTTAATGAGTGTACTTTTTGTCATCGAGTAGGTCAGGCCTTTGACTTTTCTTTCAAATATGGAGCCTGTCTTTGCCCAGAGCATTATCATGAGGATGAGAAACGATGTCATCTAAATCCCAATATTCCTTATCTGCTCAATCAATTTCAAGCCATTGATTTTGATACTCTGGAGACTATTTCGCTCAAGTCAGAAATTAAGCAAGACTTGCGTAAGTTTATGGACCAGATTTACGAAGAGTACGTCGGGATTCACCTAAAATCAAAGAAATTTATTGATTCCCTAGCCGATTGGGGACAATTACTAAAAGAGGAAGACAAATGAAAAAAATCGCAGTAGATGCAATGGGTGGCGATTATGCACCTCAAGCTATTGTAGAGGGAGTCAATCAAGCTCTTGCTGACTTTTCAGATATTGAGATTCAACTTTACGGAGATGAAAGTAAAATTAAGCAATATCTAACAGCTACAGAGCGCGTTAGTATTATCCATACTGATGAAAAAATCGACTCAGACGATGAGCCTACAAAAGCCATCCGTAAGAAGAAAAATGCCAGCATGATATTGGCGGCCAAGGCTGTCAAAGATGGAGAGGCAGATGCTGTTCTTTCTGCAGGAAATACAGGTGCTTTGCTTGCGGCCGGATTTTTCATCGTAGGTCGTATCAAGAATATCGATCGACCTGGGCTTATGTCAACCTTGCCAACTATTGATGGGAAAGGTTTTGATATGCTAGATCTCGGTGCCAATGCAGAAAACACAGCCCATCACCTTCATCAATATGCCATCCTAGGTTCTTTCTACGCTAAAAATGTTCGTGGAATTGCAAAACCACGAGTTGGTTTGCTTAATAACGGGACCGAGAGCAGCAAGGGAGATCCACTCCGCAAGGAAACTTATGACTTGCTAGTAGCTGATGAGAGTTTGAACTTTATCGGTAATGTGGAAGCGCGTGATTTAATGGATGGCGTTGCTGATGTAGTCGTAACAGATGGTTTCACGGGAAACGCTGTGCTCAAATCCATTGAAGGTACAGCCATGGGAATCATGGGCTTACTAAAAAATACCATTACAGGTGGCGGTTTGCGAGCTAAATTAGGTGCTCTTCTTCTTAAGGATAGTCTTAGAGGTTTGAAAAAGCAGCTCAACTATTCTGACGTTGGAGGTGCAGTCTTGTTTGGTGTCAAGGCGCCGGTTGTCAAGACTCATGGATCAAGTGATGCCAAGGCTGTGTACAGTACGATTCGTCAGATTCGTACCATGCTAGAAACAGACGTAGTTGCTCAAACTGCGCGTGAATTTTCAGGAGAATAATATATATGACAGATAAAGAAATTTTTGACCGTGTCGTGACCATCATCCAAGAACGTCAAGGAGAAGACTTTGTAGTCACAGAGGCCTTGAGCTTGAAGGATGATTTGGATGCTGATTCAGTAGATTTGATGGGAATTCGTACTAACCATTGAGGATGAATTTGGAATTGAAAATCAGTGATGAAGAAATCGACCATCTTCAAAAGTGTGGCAGATGTATTAAAAGCCATTAAAGATAAAATCTAACATATAGCAACATGCAAGTCATGTTGTTTTTTTGTTTCTCGAAAAAAGATAAGATTTTGAAATTTTATAGTTGAGTTTACGAATAAAGAGATAAGAACAAAAAAGGAGGATTGCTGATGTATGTGACAGGTCTTTATCCGTGGTTGATCAAGTGGTTTTTAAAATAAATTTGATTTAATTGTTTATTTTAAAATGATTTCTCGAATAGACAAGTGAGAAGAAGAGGAAGGAGATTACTTCATGTTTATACCAAGCTTGTATCCATGGTTAATTAAGTGGTTTTTGAAATAAATAAATTTATTTTTAAATTATTTTTCGAATAGATAAGTAAGAAGAAAAGGAAGGAGATTAGAAATGATTATTTCAGTTATTTATCCAATTTGGCTTTTAAAAATGGTTTTAAAGGTTAGAAATCATAAGTAAAAAAATATAAAAATGAAGGAGAAAACAAATGACAAATTTTGACAAAATGGAACAGAACTTTGTAGCTCTTACGGAAGAAGAGTTGATGGAAGTGGATGGGGGGTCGGTTACCGCCGTAGTTGTAGGAGGTGTCTTACTAATTGGTGGTATTGCTTGGGGCTATTTTATCTAATAATAAGGAGAGAAAAAATGAATTTAAATAAATGGACAGAATTGACAGAAGAAGAATTGATGAATACAGAAGGTGGATCAATTACCATAGCCACGGTTGGTGCAGGATTGGCAATTTTCCTTGGTGGTCGATTAATTGGTCAAGATTTAAAACGTAAATTTGGATAAAAGTGAACTTGTATGAAAAATCTAAAAAATGTAATGGGAGCCTTTTTAATTATTTTTGGAGTGCTTTGCATATTAGGAGATTTAAATGTAATCACCTTTAATGTTGAAAAATATTTCCAAACAGAGTTATTTGTTCCGATGCTTATTTTGATGATGAGTTATTTAGATTCAGGTAAAGACAAGGTTTAAATAGAACTATTATTAGTATGTGGCAAATGCTATGGAATAATCATCTTTTAGTTGTTATCAATGAAATAAGAACTAAAAAAGAATGGAGAAATAAATGAATATCTCAGAAGAATGTGCGGCTATAATTATATCAGCCTCAGGAATAGTAGGACTTTTGGTTGGAGTAGCTATTGGATTAGCTAGTATTATTTTAAAAAGGAGTAGATGAAAGATGAAGAAACTGGATAAAAAATTTGCTATTATGACAGAGGAAGACTTGGCTGTAACTAAGGGAGGTTTCATTGTTACTACTTCTACAGCAGTAGCTTGGGGTGTTTTAGGAGTCGTTACCTATATGTATGGGCGTCATTTGGGAAGTAGACGTTAATTTAAAAATTTGTGGCAAATCGTAAAAGAAAATCAAGTATGAATCGCAACACTGATCTCAATACATTGTTACCATAGTTCCTTTGGTGGCAATGGGTCTCAATCTCGTACTTCATGTAATTCGTACAGGTTCGTTGTTATCCTTTGATTGGAAATGGTATTTAGTTGGATTGATTGCCTCAGGCTATTTTGGGATTTTTTGCAACGATTTGTCAAAAAATAATCCAAACTATAAATGATGAATCTGAATCGAAAAGATTTTGTGCGTGTGAATGGCGGAAAAACTCTGCCATTCTTGTCAGATAAATAGGAGTCTGCTATGAAAAAATTTTTATTGGGATTTGCTGAAGGTTATTTTATCGTGTCAGTCATTATCTATATTGTAACGTATTTGATTCTGAAAAAACCGATCAATACCTTGTTTTATCTATAAGCCTATCCAATTCTGCTTGGGTTGGTTTATGTAGGATATAAGTACAAAACAAAAGAAAGTAAGATTGGGAATTGATGGAACATCAGATTGGGGTTTGAGATGAAAGTCGTTCAAGTGTTACAAAAAGCTTGGCTAGAGTTTACTGTATGCTGCAGTTCGATGGTTTATATCATTGTTAGAATAGTCGCTGATGTAAACAAAATAAATCTACCTACATGGTTTGAAAATTTTGACATATCTACAATTTCACTATTCTTGATGGCATTTATTTTACTTTGTAGAAGTGAAGAAAAATGTGATAAAGGTTGATAAAATGAATTTGAACTTTGTGGCTCCAGTATTAGGGCAATCTTGGGGAATGTTGGGAGTGTTAAGTTGATGAACTGTAGTCTGATTTTTAGTTAGAAAGATATTCGTATGTTTAAAAAGAAGTATATTATTAGGGCTTGCTTCTACTAGTACGTATTGTACTTTCTATCATGCAAGTTTTAATGGACTATAAATTATTGCTAGGAAAGTATAGTGTAAATTTCATGGAACTTTCAGATTTATTCTCTTATCCCTACTTTTTAATCATTTACATAGCGGTAAAAATATCATGCTATCCAGAAAAATAAGAGGTAAAGAAGATAATCAGGATGGAAATGAATAAGACTTTAAAAATCTTTCTAACATTCCTTTTCTTATTTCTGATGAATATGTTTATTCTCAAGATACTAACAACACTTGGATTTCAGATGATAATGAGTGAAAAAGTTATCTTATACCATCCTTGTTTTCATTTATAGTTTTGTATATGATTGACAAAAGAATTAGGAAGAAAAAGAAATTTTTATAAATATATATTTTAGGCAGGATGTTTGTTCTGCCTATTTTTCTTTAGTCCAAAAGGTACATTTGATGTGTCTATTTGCATCGTTTATAGTTTATTTGGAGTTTTACATGTATTTTTATAAAATGTGATAAAAATAGGTGTAGAAATTAGGAAAGTTGAAGAAAAGAAATGAAGAAGATTTTTAGGATATTTTTAGTATTTGTTTTTCTATTTTTAATGAATATTTTCATCTTTAAGATACTAGCAACTCTGGGATTTCAGCTGACAATGAGTGAAAAGAGTTATATTGTACCACCGCTGTTTTCGATTATCGTTTTATACATAATTGACAAAAAGAATTAGGAAGAAAAAAAGAAATCTTTGTAATTATATTTTCTAGGTAGGACGTTTGTTCTACCTATTTTTATGTAGGAAAAAGTGCTGTTCAGGTGCGGATATTGTAGAAATAATGTTCTATTTGCTTTTTATTTGGATAAAAATAATCTTACAAAGTTTTCTTTGGAGATTGTTAGGAAAAAGGAGTAGGATATGAAATTTGGGAAACGTCACTATCGGTCATCAAGTAGATCAGATGGACTGCGGTGTAGCTGCATTAGCCATGGTCTTTGGTTATTATGGTAGTTATTATTCTCTGGCTCACTTGCGAGAGTTGGCCAAGACGACCATGGATGGGACTACGGCTTTAGGGCTTAGTCAAGGTTGCTGAGGAGATAGGTTTTGAGACGCGAGCAATAAAGGCGGACATGACCTTGTTTGATTTGCCGGATGTAACTTTTCCTTTTGTAGCTCATGTGCTTAAGGAAGGAAAATTGTTCCATTATTATGTGGTGACTGGGCAGGATAAGAACAACATTCATATTGCTGATCCAGATCCTAGTGTTAAGCTGACCAAGATTTCTCGTGAGCGCTTTGCTAAGGAGTGGACAGGGATCACTATTTTTATGGCACCATCTCCGACTTATAAGCCTCATAAGGAACAAAAAATGGCCTTCTCTCCTTTTATCCCTATATTAGTGAAAACAGCGAGGTTTGATTGTTAATATCGTTTTGGCGACCCTCTTGGTAACCTTGATTAACATTGTGGGTTCTTATTATCTTCAATCAATCATTGACACTTATGTACCAGATCAGATGCGTTCAACCTTGGGCATTATCTCAATAGGGCTAGTCATCGTTTATGTTCTTCAGCAAATCTTATCTTATGCTCAGGAGTATCTCTTGATTGTTTTGGGGCAACGCTTGTCCATTGATGTGATTTTGTCTTATATCAAGCATGTTTTTCATTTGCCCATGTCCTTTTTTGCGACACGACGGACAGGGGAAATCGTGTCTCGTTTCACGGATGCAAATAGTATCATTGATGCGCTGGCTTCGACTATTCTGTCAATCTTTTTGGATGTATCTATTGTCTTGATTATTTCAGTAGTTCTATTTTTCGCAGAATAGCAATCTCTTTTCATGAGTTTACTAGCTCTTCCTATCTACACAGTGATTATCTTTGCTTTTATGAAGCCCTTTGAAAAGATGAATCGGGATACCATGGAAGCCAATGCGGTTCTGTCTTCTTCTATCATTGAGGACATCAATGGCATTGAGACCATCAAGTCTTTGACCAGTGAAAGTCAACGTTACCAAAAGATTGACAAGGAATTTGTGGATTATCTAAAAAAATCTTTTACCTACAGTCGGGCAGAAAGTCAGCAAAAGGCTCTGAAAAAGATTGCCCAGCTCTTGCTCAATGTTGGCATTCTCTGGATGGGGGCTCTCCTAGTTATGGACAATAAGATGAGTTTTGGGGCCAGTTGATCACCTATAATACCTTGCTTGTTTATTTTACAAATCCTTTGGAGAATATCATCAATCTGCAAACCAAACTTCAGACAGCGCAGGTAGCCAATAACCGTCTGAATGAAGTTTATCTGGTTGCATCTGAGTTTGAGGAAAAGAAAACAGTCTCAGATTTGAGCTTTCTAGAAGGAGATCTGACTTTCAAGCAGGTTCACTACAAATATGGCTATGGTCGAGATGTCTTGTCGGACATCAATCTGACTATTCCACAAGGCTCTAAAGTGGCTTTTGTGGGAATTTCAGGATCAGGTAAGACGACCTTGGCTAAGATGATGGTTAATTTTTACGATCCAAGTCAGGGGGAGATTAGCCTGGGTGGCATCAATCTCAATCAGATTGATAAAAAGGCTCTGCGCCAGTATATCAACTATCTGCCTCAGCAACCCTACGTTTTTAATGGAACGATCTTGGAGAATCTTCTCCTCGGAGCTAAGGAGGGGACGACCCAGGAGGATATCTTGAGAGCAGTGGAGTTGGCAGAGATTCGGGAGGATATTGAGCGCATGCCACTGAATTACCAGACAGAATTGACTTCGGATGGAGCGGGCATTTCAGGTGGGCAACGTCAGAGGATCGCTTTGGCGCGTGCTCTCTTGACCGATGCGCCTGTCTTGATATTGGATGAGGCGACTAGCAGTCTGGATATTTTGACAGAGAAGCGAATCGTGGATAATCTCATGGCTTTAGATAAAACCTTGATTTTCATTGCTCACCGCTTGACCATTGCTGAGCGGACAGAGAAGGTTGTTGTCTTGGATCAGGGCAAGATTGTCGAAGAAGGAAATCATGCCGATTTGCTTGCACAGGGTGGCTTTTTATGCCCACTTGGTGAATAGTTAGAGAGGAGAAAAGATGCAATCAGAATTTTTAGAAAGTGCGGAGTTTTATAATCGTCGTTATCATAATTTTTCTAGTTATGTGATTTTTCCGAGTTTTATCTTGTTTTTGTTTCTGCTAGTCTTTTCAATCTTTGCACAAAAGGAGATAAGCTTGACAGCTGGGAGCTACTGTCGAACCTAGTCGCATCCTTGCCAATATCCAGTCAACTAGCAACAATCGCATTATTGTGGCCAATCATTTGGCTGAAAATAAGTTTGTCAAGCAAGGGGATCTTCTCGTTCAATACCAAGAGGGAGCAGAAGCAGTTCAGGCAGAAAATTATGCTAGTCAGTTGGAAATGCTCAAGGATCAGAAGGTTCAACTGGAGTATTTAAAAGCAAGTCTTCAAGCAGGAAGTGATCAATTTCCTGAAGCAGATAAATTTGGCTATCAGCATAGTTTTTTAGATTATCTAAATCAAGCTGCTAGTCTGCGAAGTCAGGTTGAGCAACAAAATGCTAGTATATCATCTCAAAATGCAGCAGCCAGTGGTAGTCAGGCAGAATTAGGCAATATCATCGGCGAAACCCAGTCCAAAATTAAAGAATATCAGCAAGCCAAGTCTGCTATTCAGGGTGATGGACACTTAGAGAGTGATCATCCAGCTTATGCTATTTATCAGTCGACAAAGGAGCAGGATCGGAAGCCAAACAGCAGGCCTTATCTCAGCTAGATGCTCAAATCACTCAGTTGGAGTCAACTCTTGCAGGTTATCGAGTACAGTATGCAGGTTCAGGAGCCCAGCAAGCTTATGCATCTGGATTAGGGAAGTCAGTTGGAATCATTAAAATCTCAGCAACTTGCCAAGGTAGGCCAGGAATTAACGCTCTTGGATCAGAAAATTCTTGAAGCGGAGTCAGGTAAAAAGATTCAAGGGAATCTTTTAGAGAAGGGGAAAATTACAGCAACAGAAGATGGTGTTCTACATTTGAATCCTGAGCATAGTCGATCTACCATCATTCCAGAAGGAACTATCCTCGCTCACCTTTTTCCGCAGTTGGCTAGAGAGAGGAAGGCAAAACTAACAGCTTATATCAGTTCTAAGGAAGTGGCTGGTCTCAAGCATGGAAATGAGGTACGATTTACAACGGTAACGGATGCGAATAAGCAGCTAGTGTTGACATCCAAGATTACGAATATCGATACCAGTGCGACTCAGACAGAAAAGGGTAATTTCTTTAAATTAGAGGCAGAGACGGATTTGAATGCTGAACAAGCAGAAAAACTTCGTTATGGACTTGAAGGTCGTTTGACTATGATTACAGGTAGGAAGAGTTTTTTACGCTACTATCTTGATCGTTTTTTGAAACAAGAATAAAGTTCTCATTTTAACTCAAATCAATCTTAGAAAATCGCAAAATGAAAAATTCGTTTTGCGATTTTTCTGTACTTTTTCAGATATGATATCAAATATAGTTCGTGAAAATATTTGATTTTTAGTGTCTGTTGTGTTAGAATGATGTAAAGTAATACGAAAAGGCGAACAATAAAATGTCCAGTAAACTTATTTATACGGGAAAAAGCTAAAGATATCTATACTACAGAAGACGAAAATGTGATTAAGTCGGTCTACAAGGACCAGGCCACTATGCTTAATGGAGCTCGCAAAGAGACCATTGAGGGTAAAGGTGTGCTGAATAATCAGATTTCGTCTCTTATTTTTGAAAAATTGAATGCTGCGGGTGTGGCGACGCACTTTATCGAGCGTATTTCTGATACCGAACAATTGAACAAGAAGGTTACCATCATTCCTTTGGAGGTTGTTCTTCGTAACGTGACTGCAGGTTCTTTTTCTAAACGTTTTGGCGTGGAAGAAGGTTTGGATTTGGAAACTCCAATCGTTGAATTTTACTACAAGAACGATGATTTGGATGACCCATTCATCAATGATGAGCATGTCAAGTTCTTGGATATTGCCAACGATGAACAAATTGCTTATATCAAGGAAGAAACGCGTCGTATCAATGAATTGCTGAAAGATTGGTTTGCACAAATTGGTCTTCGCTTGATCGATTTTAAACTGGAATTTGGTTTTGATAAGGATGGCAAGATTATCTTGGCAGATGAATTCTCACCAGATAACTGCCGCCTCTGGGATGCTGAAGGGCACCATATGGACAAGGATGTTTTCCGTAGAGATTTAGGCAGTTTAACGGATGTATATAAGGTTGTGTTGGAGAAATTGCAGGGCTTGAAATAAGTTGTTTGAAACGAAAAACCTTCGTCTTTCAAGTAAAAGGACTCAGGCTGAAAAGGTCTACTAGACCTTTTCACTCCGTAGAGATTTAGGCAGTTTAACGGATGTATATCAGGTTGTGTTAGAGAAGTTGCAAGACTTGAAATAAGTTGGTTGAAGCAGGAAACCTTCGTCTTCAATAGCCTGTTGAATAGAAATAAAGGAACTAAAATGGATAAACGTATTTTCGTTGAGAAAAAAGCTGATTTTCGTGTGAAATCGGACTCTTTAGTAAAAGAATTACAGCATAATCTTCAGTTGAAAACTTTGAAGGATCTTCGGATTGTTCAGGTTTACGATGTTTTTGAGTTTGGCAGAGGACTTGTTTGCGCGTGCGGAAAAACACATCTTCTCTGAGCAAGTGACTGATACTGTTTTTGGACGAGGCTGTGGTTAAAGCTGATCTTGAGAAGTATGCTTTCTTTACCATCGAAAGTTTGCCTGGTCAATTTGACCAACGTGCGGCATCTTCACAAGAAGCTTTGCTTTTGCTTGGTAGTTCAAATGATGTAACAGTGAACACAGCGCAACTTTACTTGGTTAACAAGGATATTGATGCGAATGAGTTGGAAGCTGTCAAAAACTACCTTTTGAACCCAGTGGATTCTCGTTTCAAAGATATCACTGTTGGCATTGCGAAACAGGATTTCTCTGAGTCTGACAAGACCATTCCAAACTTGGATTTCTTTGAAAGCTATACGGCAGAAGATTTTGCCAAGTATAAGGCTGAGCAAGGCTTGGCCATGGAAGTAGATGACCTTCTTTTCATTCAAGATTACTTCAAGTCAATTGGACGTGTACCAACTGAGACTGAGTTAAAGGTTTTGGATACTTACTGGTCAGACCACTGCCGTCATACAACTTTCGAGACTGAGTTGAAAAACATCGACTTCTCAGCTTCTAAATTTGAAAAACAATTGCAAGCGACTTATGACAAGTATATTGCCATGCGTGATGAGTTGGGACGTACCGAGAAACCTCAAACCTTGATGGATATGGCCACTATTTTTGGTCGCTATGAGCGTGCCAATGGTCGTTTGGATGACATGGAAGTGTCTGATGAAATCAATGCCTGCTCAGTTGAAATTGAAGTGGATGTTAATGGTGTGAAAGAACCATGGCTTCTCATGTTCAAAAACGAAACTCATAACCACCCAACTGAAATTGAACCATTTGGTGGGGCGGCTACTTGTATCGGTGGTGCCATTCGTGACCCATTGTCAGGACGTTCATACGTTTATCAAGCCATGCGTATCTCAGGTGCTGGTGATATTACAGCGCCGATTTCAGAAAACTCGTGCTGGTAAATTGCCACAACAGGTTATTTCTAAAACAGCGGCTCATGGTTATTCTTCATATGGGAACCAAATTGGTCTTGCAACAACTTATGTTTGTGAATACTTCCACCCAGGTTTCGTTGCTAAGCGTATGGAGCTAGGTGCCGTTGTCGGTGCGGCTCTAAGGAAAAAATGTGATCCGTGAAAAACCTGAAGCTGGTGACGTGATTATCTTGCTCGGTGGTAAGACTGGACGTGACGGTGTCGGTGGTGCGACAGGTTCTTCTAAAGTTCAAACGGTTGAATCTGTTGAAACAGCTGGTGCTGAGGTTCAAAAAGGAGATGCCATCGAAGAACGTAAGATTCAACGTCTTTTCCGTAATGGGGATGTGACACGTCTGATCAAGAAATCAAATGACTTTTGGTGCTGGTGGTGTCTGTGTGGCTATCGGTGAATTGGCTGATGGTCTTGAAATTGACCCTAGACAAAGTGCCATTGAAATACCAAGGTTTGAATGGTACAGAAATTGCTATCTCTGAATCTCAGGAACGTATGGCTGTCGTGGTTCGTCCCGAAGATGTAGATGCCTTCGTGGCTGAATGTAACAAAGAAAATATTGATGCTGTTGTGGTGGCGACAGTAACTGAAAAAAACCAAATCTTGTCATGCACTGGAATGGTGAAACAATCGTGGACTTGGAGCGTCGTTTCCTTGATACAAACGGTGTACGTGTGGTTGTAGATGCTAAGGTGGTTGACAAGGATGTCAAGCTTCCAGAAGAACGTCAAACATCTGCTGAAACCCTTGAAGCTGATACTCTTGAAGTCTTGGCTGACCTTAACCATGCAAGTCAAAAAGGTTTACAAACCATCTTTGATAGCTCAGTTGGTCGTTCAACAGTTAATCACCCACTTGGTGGTCGCTACCAAATCACACCAACGGAAGCTTCTGTACAGAAATTGCCAGTTCAACATGGCGTGACTACAACTGCTTCTGTTATGGCGCAAGGATTCAATCCTTATGTAGCAGAATGGTCTCCATACCATGGTGCTGCTTATGCGGTTATCGAAGCAAGCGCTCGTTTGGTTGCTGCTGGTGCCAACTGGTCTAAGGCTCGTTTCTCTTACCAAGAGTACTTCGAGCGTATGGATAAACAAGCAGAGCGTTTTGGTCAACCAGTAGCTGCTCTCCTTGGATCCATTGAAGCTCAGATTCAACTTGGTTTGCCATCTATCGGTGGTAAAGACTCTATGTCTGGTACCTTTGAAGAATTGACCGTACCACCAACCTTGGTTGCTTTTGGGGTAACAACTGCAGATAGCCGTAAGGTTTTTTCTCCAGAATTTAAGGCTGTTGGTGAAAATATCTATTACATTCCAGGTCAAGCTTTGGCCCAAGAAATTGATTTTGATCTTATCAAGTCTAACTTTGCTCAATTTGAAGCCATCCAAGCTGACCATAAAGTCACATCTGCATCAGCTGTCAAATATGGTGGTGTGGTTGAAGCTCTTGCCCTTGCAACATTTGGTAACCATATTGGTGCAAACGTCGAATTAGCAGACCTTGACACTAGCTTGACAGCTCAATTGGGTGGATTCGTCTTCACATCGCCTGAAGACATTGCAGGTGTTGCCAAGATTGGACGAACAGTAGCTGACTTTACACTTTCTGTCAATGATGTAACGCTAGATGGACACAAAGCTTGACAGTGCCTTCCAAGGTAAATTGGAAGAGGTTTTACCCAACAGGATTTGCACAAGCAACTGAGTTGGAAGAAGTACCAGCTGTGGCATCAGATGCTGTGATCAAAGTTAAAAGAAACAGTTGAGACACCAGTGGTTTACATCCCAGTATTCCCAGGTACGAACTCTGAGTACGATTCAGCTAAAGCCTTTGAAAAAGAAGGTGCAAAAGTCAACTTGGTACCATTTGTAACACTTAATGAAGAAGCGATTGTCAAGTCTGTTGATACTATGGTTGACAATATCGAAAAAAAGCTAACATTATCTTCTTTGCAGGTGGTTTCTCAGCAGCGGATGAACCAGATGGATCAGCTAAATTCATCGTCAACATCTTGCTCAATGAAAAAGTACGTGCAACCATTGATAGCTTCATCGAAGGTGGTGGTTTGATCATCGGTATCTGTAACGGATTCCAAGCCCTTGTCAAATCAGGTCTTCTTCCATACGGAAACTTTGAAGATGCAAGTAGCACGAGTCCAACCCTCTTCTACAATGATGCTAACCAACACGTGGCCAAGATGGTTGAGACACGTATTGCCAACACCAACTCACCATGGCTTGCCGGAGTTGAGGTTGGTGACATCCATGCCATCCAGTATCACACGGTGAAGGTAAATTTGTCATGACAGCTGAGGAATTTGCAGAGCTTCGTGACAATGGTCAAATCTTTAGCCAATATGTTGACTTCGAAGGCCAACCAAGCATGGATTCAAAATACAATCCTAACGGATCTGTGAATGCGATTGAAGGTATCACCAGCAAGAACGGTCAAATTATTGGTAAGATGGGTCACTCAGAACGTTTCGAAGACGGTCTCTTCCAAAATATTCCAGGAAATAAAGACCAACATCTCTTTGCATCAGCGGTTAAATACTTTACTGGAAAAATAAGATTTGCAGATTTTCTAATAGATAGTATCAATAATGTAAAAAGTCATGTAGGTCTAGCTCATGATGATTGCAAATGTTTTGTTTTGCGAGTGAAGCGAGCTTCTACCATATCATTCCGCTCTACTAAAGGAATGATACACAAATAAAAATTAGGTATATAAAATGACATACGAAGTAAAATCTCTTAATGAAGAATGTGGTGTTTTTGGTATCTGGGGCTCACCCAGACGCTGCCAAATTGACCTATTTTGGACTCCATAGTCTTCAGCACCGTGGTCAGGAGGGGGCAGGATCCTCTCCAATGACCAAGGGAAATTGAAAGCGTCATCGTGATATGGGGCTTTTTTATCAGAAGTCTTCAAAATCCTGCAATTTGGATAAATTGACAGGGAACTGGAGCGATTGGGCACGTGCGTTATGCGACTGCGGGAGAAGCTTCTGTAGACAATATCCAACCTTTCCTCTTCCGCTTTCACGATATGCAGTTTGGTTTGGCTCATAATGGGGAATCTGACCAATGCAGAATCGCTCAAGCAAAGAATTGGAACAAAGAGGAGCGATTTTTCAGCTCAACCTCTGACTCAGAAATCTTGGCTCACCTTATTCGCCGTAGCCACAATCCAAACCTGATGGGTAAAATCAAGGAAGCACTCAGTCTTGTTAAAGGTGGTTTTGCTTATCTCTTGATGTTTGAAGATAAGTTAATTGCAGCGCTTGACCCAAATGGCTTCCGACCTCTGTCAATCGGGAAAATGGCTAATGGAGCAGTAGTGGTTTCATCTGAAACCTGTGCCTTTGAAGTAATCGGTGCTGAGTGGATTCGCGACGTAAAACCAGGCGAGATTGTTATTATTGATGACAATGGCATCCAGTATGACAGCTATACAAATGATACTCAACTGGCTATCTGTTCCATGGAGTATATCTACTTTGCCCGTCCTGACTCCAATATCCATGGTGTCAATGTCCATACGGCTCGTAAGCGAATGGGAGCTCAATTAGCACGTGAGTTCAAGCATGAAGCTGACATTGTGGTCGGTGTGCCAAACTCCTCACTCAGTGCAGCGATGGGCTTTGCCGAAGAATCAGGTCTGCCAAATGAAATGGGTCTTATCAAGAACCAATATACACAACGGACCTTTATCCAGCCGACTCAAGAATTGCGCGAGCAAGGGGTTCGGATGAAATTGTCTGCCGTTTCTGGTGTCGTTAAAGGCAAACGTGTGGTCATGATTGATGACTCGATTGTGCGAGGAACAACATCTCGTCGTATTGTCCAACTTTTGAAAGAAGCGGGGGCATCAGAAGTTCACGTTGCCATCGGTAGTCCTGCTCTTGCCTATCCATGTTTTTACGGGATTGATATCCAGACACGTCAGGAGTTGATTGCGGCTAATCATACCGTTGAGGAAACTTGCCAAATCATTGGTGCGGATAGCCTGACCTATCTTTCGATTGATGGCTTGATTGATTCTATCGGCATCGAAACAGATGCGCCAAATGGCGGTCTCTGTGTGGCTTACTTTGATGGGAAATATCCAACTCCTCTCTATGACTATGAAGAAGAATATCGTAGAAGTTTAGAAGAAAAAACGAGTTTTTACAAATAAAATTCCCCATTGGAGGAAAGGAAAAGGAATAAACAAATGACAAATAAGAATGCATACGCTCCACGTCTCACTACTGACTAAAAGCTAAAGCATTTGTCAGTAGACGCTTTCTCCTATGGGACCAAAGCTAGAGACCTGACTAGTATTTTTAGATAAAATAATTGTTTATCTAAAAATACGTCGCAGTCTTTCTCAAAAAAAGAAAAGGAATAAAAAATGACAAATAAAAATGCTTATGCGCAATCGGGTGTGGACGTTGAAGCGGGTTATGAAGTTGTTGAACGGATCAAAAAACACGTGGCTCGTACAGAACGCGCAGGTGTTATGGGAGCTCTGGGTGGTTTCGGTGGCATGTTTGATCTTTCAAAAACAGGTGTCAAAGAACCTGTTTTGATCTCAGGTACAGATGGTGTCGGAACCAAACTCATGCTGGCTATCAAGTACGACAAGCACGATACTATCGGTCAGGACTGTGTGGCTATGTGTGTCAACGATATCATCGCTGCAGGTGCGGAGCCCCTTTACTTCTTGGACTACGTCGCAACTGGTAAAAATGAACCAGCTAAACTAGAACAAGTTGTTGCTGGTGTGGCTGAAGGTTGTGTGCAAGCTGGTGCAGCCCTTATCGGTGGTGAAACGGCTGAAATGCCTGGTATGTACAGTGAAGATGACTATGACTTAGCTGGTTTTGCTGTTGGTGTTGCAGAAAAATCTCAAATCATCGACGAGTTCAAAAAGTAGCTGACGGAGATGTGATTCTTGGACTTGCTTCTCAAGCGGAGATACATTCAAATGGTTACTCACTTGTTCGTCGTGTCTTTGCTGATTACACAGGGGAAGAAGTTCTCCCAGAGTTGGAAGGTAGAAAAACTTAAGGACGTCCTTTTGGAACCAACTCGTATCTATGTCAAAGCAGCTTGCCACTCATCAAAGAAGAATTGGTTAACAGTATTGCCCACATCACAGGTGGTGGTTTCATTGAAAATGTACCACGTATGTTCACGGATGACTTGGCTGCTGAAATTGATGAAAGCAAGGTTCAGTTCTTCCAATTTTTCAAAGCTCTTGAAAAAAATATGGCCAAATCAAACACGAAGAAATGTTTGAAATCTTCAACATGGGGATTGGTCTCATGCTTGCAGTAAAACCAGAAAATGTGGAACGTGTCAAAGAACTTCTCGACGAACCTGTCTATGAAATCGGTCGGATTGTCAAGAAGACAGATGCAAGTGTGGTGATTAAATAATGGCTAAAAAGATTGCTGTTTTTGCCTCTGGCAACGGCTCAAACTTTCAGGTGATTGCAGAACAATTTCCAGTAGAATTTGTCTTTTCAGATCATCGGGATGCCTATGTACTTGAGCGTGCAGAATCTTGGGGTATTATCCTACGCTTTTGAACTCAAGGAGTTTGAAAACAAGGCAGACTATGAAGGAGCCATCGTCGATCTCTTGGATGAACGCCAGATTGACTTGGTTTGTCTTGCAGGCTACATGAAAATCGTCGGTCCAACCTTGCTAGCAGCTTATGAAGGCCGTATCATCAATATTCACCCAGCTTATCTCCCCGAATTTCCAGGTGCTCATGGTATTGAGGATGCTTGGAATGCAGGCGTTGACCAGTCTGGCGTGACTATTCACTGGGTGGACTCTGGTGTTGATACCGGTAAGGTTATCAAACAAGTCCGTGTGCCACGCCTTGAAGGGGATACCCTTGATACTTTCGAGACTCGCATCCACGAAACAGAGTACAAACTTTATCCAGAAGTATTGGAACATTTGGGAGTGGAGAGTAGATAAAAAAGTAAATCAAGTTTTGATTATGCAATATTGCTAGGAGAAAAATGATTGAGATGAAATTAGTAGATGAGAGCAGTTTTCAGGCAGTGCTGGATTTGAAAATATCTGACGCTGATGAACGAGCACGTTTCGTGGCTCCAAATGTACGCTCTTTAGCTGACGCATGGCTCTACCGAGAGAATGGGGATGTGTTTCCAATGGCAATCTATTGGAATAAGCTTGTAGTTGGTTTTCTCCTGTTGGAAATAGATAAGGATGAAGCGGAGATACTTTTATCTGGAGGATAATGATTGGCCAGCAGTACCAAGGAAATAGGTTATGGACGAAAAAGCCTTGGAAGTTTCTGATCAAAGAGGCTCAGATGGATAGACACTTGCAATCATATTATCGCAGATTATGTGGTTGGAAATGAAAAAAATGAAGCACCTACTGACTAGTTTGGGTTTTCAGGAAACAGGATTTATAGAAGAAAATAACGAAGTCGCTATGCGCTTGGATCTAAAGAAAGAGGAATAGAATGACGAAAAAGGCACTTAATCAGCGTCTCAGACAAAGCGGGCATTAAGTTAGTAATCTAACTATTTGAATAGGAGATAGGATTGAGATCATCAAAGTGATTCTCTATCCTATCTTCTATTTTTGCATAACAAATAAAAGGTTTTTCACCCTATTTTTTTGAGATTTATGTTACTCTATAGATGAAATCAATTACCGATTGGGCCTTTATTTTTCTTGGATATTTTCGATTCGGTCGAATAATAGATAACTGTTTCTTGAGGTAGTTTTTCAACTGGAGAGAAGAAAGGGAACCGTTAAAAAAACAAACGGCAGGCATAAGTCGCATCTGAGAAACACACTTTTATATCTTTTGTTTTTTTGTGACTACTGTCGATGGCAACTTGCGAGGTTACCCAACGACAAAAGTTAAAATTTGTAAATCGGGCAAAGATTTCTTGGAGAATCCCTTCCTTCTTTTTGGCATGAAAATTGACCAAGCCAATACTGTATTTCAGGTCACGAAAACTAGTCTCTATGCCCCATCTGCTGGCGTAGAGATTTTTTAATTGTTGGACTGAATAGTTTGTATTTGTCACTAAAGTTTCGTATTTTCCTTCTTCCGCTTCTAAACGCACCAAACGAAAAGGAAGTTGGTATAGTTCAACAGGGTCATGTTTTTGACTTGTTTCTGGAAGAAAATCAAAAGTAGAATTGTGTGGAATAAAATGATAGTCATTGGGGAAATCACGATAAAGTTTTTTGAGCTGATTGGTTTGCTTTCGTGATAATTTTAGAGAAAAGTTTTGATCAAAACACTCTGTATTTGGCAAGTTGAAGGAGGAACGCATGGATTGTTTTCCATCTCGAATTCGGATGATATAAAGCCATCCTTTTTCTTGAAAATGAGCCATGAGATTGTAACTTTCATAGCCTCTATCCATGATAACAAGAGCTTTCTCGAAAGGGAGAAGCCTTCATCATCTGAATCAGAGCTAAGCGCTCATGTTGCGTATGTTTGTCTTGAATAGAAACATCTCTATACACTCCAGTCGTCAAGTCGTATAGGGCATTTATGTGTATGAGATTATAGGATTTAACATCCGTTTGGGTTTGGATAGAGGTTTCTGTATCCATGGGATTTCGAGGAATACAGATATCACTCCCATCTGCAGCGAATATCGGAAGATTGGTGTTAAGTGGAATAGGTGCTGTAAATTCTTTAAATAAGGTATAGAAAGCCTCAGGTTTTATCTGATAGCGTCTTTGAACAAAGGCTGAATTTGAAACTGTCAGTCTAGCATCTAGTAATTCTTTTTGACAGTGATTTTCCTCCCATTCCCAGAATGGTACGAATCATGGTTTCTAGTGATAACCTTCTTTTACGAGTAAAGGCCTGTTCATCTTGTTTGACGAGCTCAACTTTTTGACCAAGGATACTCTGAATACTCTTATTCAAGTGGGCTTTTATCTGTTTTATCATGGGAAGTACCTCCTTAACTATCAGTTTGAAGACATAAAAAGAAACCCAAATACAGAATTGTATTTGAATTTCTTAACTTAATGACATTGAGAAAACAGTTTCTTTCCTTTTTGATTAAAAAAGCTAAACGAAACAAGATTAAAACGAACGTTTATGGTATAATGTTAGTAAATAATTCGCAAAAGAGGTTGAGAGATGAAACTGTTAGTTGTTGGCTCAGGTGGTCGTGAGCACGCGATTGCCAAAAAGTTGTTGGAGTCTAAGGACGTTGAGCAAGTTTTCGTGGCGCCTGGAAATGACGGGATGACCTTAGATGGACTTGATTTGGTAAATATCTCTATTTCCGAACATTCTAAGTTGATTGCCTTCGCAAAAGCTAACGATATTGCTTGGACCTTTATCGGTCCAGATGATGCCCTTGCAGCTGGAATCGTGGATGATTTCAATGCAGCAGGTCTCAAGGCATTTGGTCCTACAAAGGCTGCGGCTGAGCTTGAGTGGTCCAAGGATTTTGCCAAGGAAATCATGGTCAAATACGACGTTCCGACAGCAGCCTATGGTACATTTTCAGATTTCGAGGAAGCCAAGGACTATATCGAGGAGAAAGGTGCTCCAATCGTCGTCAAGGCAGATGGTTTGGCCCTTGGTAAAGGTGTCGTCGTTGCGGAGACAGTTGAGCAAGCAGTTGAAGCCGCTCATGAGATGCTTTTGGATAATAAATTCGGTGATTCAGGTGCGCGTGTGGTTATCGAAGAATTCCTTGACGGGGAAGAGTTTTCTCTCTTTGCCTTTGTCAATGGGGACAAGTTCTACATCTTGCCAACAGCTCAGGACCACAAACGTGCCTATGACGGTGACAAGGGTCCTAACACTGGTGGGATGGGTGCCTATGCACCAGTTCCTCACTTGCCACAGAGCGTGGTTGACACAGCGGTTGACACTATTGTCAAGCCAGTTCTTGAAGGAATGATTAAAGAAGGACGTCCGTATCTTGGTGTCCTTTACGCGGGGCTAATCTTGACAGCTGATGGACCGAAAGTCATCGAGTTCAACTCTCGTTTTGGAGATCCTGAAACGCAAATCATCTTACCTCGTTTGACATCTGACTTTGCAGAAAACATCACTGACATTTTGGATGGCAAAAAGCCAGCCATCACTTGGACGGACAAGGGCGTGACACTAGGTGTGGTTGTAGCCTCAAATGGCTATCCACTCGCTTATGAGAAGGGTGTCAAGCTTCCAGCTAAGACAGAAGGTGACATCATCACTTACTATGCTGGTGCTAAATTCGCTGAAAATGGTCAAGACATCCTCTCAAACGGCGGACGCGTCTACATGCTGGTTACCACAGCAGACACCGTCAAAGACGGCCAAAACATTATCTACAAGGAACTCAACAAACAAAACACAGAAGGCTTGTTCTACCGAAATGACATTGGTAGCAAGGCGAATAAATAAAAATCTTTGAAAACCTTCGATTGATCAGGTTAAAGCTCCTTGATGAACTTTAAGTTCTATCTTCGTCGCTTTGCCTTGTCACTCTGTGGTTTTCTTCGAGTTTTTGAATATCAGTGCAATATTAGGCGACGAAGTCGCTAATCCGATAATGGTCGTTGTGGTGAAAAGACCAGAGTAGGATCTGTTCTGGTCGGGGGAAACTTTGAGACCCTAGGCTCAAAGTTTAGGAATGAAACCGAAGGTTTGCTTCCGTCCCCACCACCCTAAGAGACCATTATCAAAAAAGAAAAGGATATTATTAACTATGAAACCAGTAATTTCCATCATCATGGGCTCAAAGTCCGACTGGGCAACCATGCAAAAAACAGTAGAAGTCCTAGACCGCTTCGGTGTAGCCTACGAAAAGAAAGTTGTTTCCGCACACCGTACGCCAGACCTCATGTTCAAACATGCGGAAGAAGCACGTAGCCGTGGCATCAAGGTCATCATCGCAGGTGCGGGTGGTGCAGCTCACTTGCCAGGGATGGTCGCTGCTAAGACTACACTTCCAGTCATTGGTGTGCCCGTCAAGTCTCGTGCGCTTAGCGGTGTGGATTCTCTCTACTCTATCGTTCAGATGCCGGGAGGCGTACCAGTCGCAACTATGGCGATCGGTGAAGCAGGTGCGACCAACGCTGCTCTCTTTGCCCTCCGTCTCCTCTCAGTAGAGGACCAGGCTATTGCGACAGCACTTGCTAATTTTGCTGAAGAACAAGGAAAAATCGCAGAGGAGTCTACAAATGAGCTCATCTAAAACAATCGGAATCATCGGTGGTGGTCAGCTTGGTCAGATGATGGCCATTTCTGCTATCTATATGGGGCATAAGGTTATCGCGCTGGATCCTGCGGCGGATTGTCCGGCCTCTCGCGTGGCGGAGATTATCGTGGCTCCTTATAATGATGTGGACGCTCTTCGTCAGTTGGCAGACCGATGTGATGTTCTCACTTATGAGTTTGAAAATGTGGATGCCGACGGTTTGGATGCCGTTATCAAGGATGGTCAGCTTCCACAAGGGATAGACCTACTCCGAATCTCTCAAAATCGAATCTTTGAGAAGGACTTTCTTTCTAACAAGGCTCAAGTCACTGTGGCTCCTTACAAGGTTGTGAAATATAGCCAAGACTTGGAAGATATCGACTTGTCGAAAAACTATGTCCTCAAGACGGCGACTGGTGGTTACGATGGTCATGGACAAAAGGTTATTCGTTCAGAAGCAGACTTGGAAGAAGCCTATGCACTAGCTGATTCAGCAGACTGTGTCTTGGAAGAATTTGTCAACTTTGACCTTGAGATTTCTGTCATCGTGTCAGGAAATGGCAAGGATGTGACAGTCTTCCCTATTCAGGAGAATATCCATCGTAACAACATTCTTTCAAAAACCATTGTGCCTGCTCGCATTTCAGCAAGCCTAGCTGAAAAAGCCAAAGCTATGGCAGTGCGAATTGCTGAACAACTGAACCTTTCTGGAACTCTTTGCGTGGAAATGTTTGCGACTGCTGACGACATCATTGTCAATGAAATTGCACCACGTCCACACAACTCAGGCCATTACTCAATCGAAGCTTTAGCGACTTTTTCACAGTTTGAGACTCATATTTTAGGAGTTCTGGGAGCACCATTGCCAGATATCAAACTACATGCACCAGCAGTCATGCTCAATGTTCTCGGCCAGCATGTCGAGGCTGCTGAAAAATATGTGACAGAAAATCCAAGCGCCCACCTCCACTTATATGGTAAACTAGAAGCAAAGCACAACCGCAAAATGGGACATGTGACTTTGTTTAGTGATGAACCGGACAATGTTGAGGAGTTTGGGAAAGGGATTGATTTTTAAGTGAAAATAGCGATTCTAGGACTTGGAGTGATCGGGACGACTTATGCCTACGCCTTTCAAAAAGCAGGCCATCAAGTGGGACACGTACTGAGAGATAGTAAGAAAAACAATGCACCGAAGGAGTTGTCAGTTGTTCTGCTAGATGGTCGCTATCATTCCAAAGGTGAGAATAAGCATGATATCTATGAGGTTCATGTGGCGGAAGCTCATTCGGAATATGATTTTATTTTTCTCAGTGTGCGTCATGGACTTGTCAAAGAAGCTGTGGAAACCTTGCGAAAAAACAATATCAAAGGCACCCTTGTTTTCTTTTGTAATTTCTGGGATAATCGAAAAGAGGTCCAAGAGTGGGCAGGGGATTACGACTATATTTTGGCCTTTCCGACAGCGGGTGGTCACATGCAGGAGAACCATTTGGATGGTGTCTTGTTCGACCATTTAATGCTAGAAGGTGAGCAAAAAGCACACATTTCTAACTATGCTGATCTGACGGCTTTACTAGTTTCTGCAGATTTGAAGTGGGAAGTGCCTCATGATATGGTCGAGTGGATTTGGATTCACATGGCGATTAACGCAGGTGTCACTTCGACAGCTGCACGTTCGGGGAATCTGGAAAATCCAGAAGAATTGGCTTTGAACTTGATGAATAGTTCTTCGGAATTATCATTGGCCATCAAGGCCATTCGAGAAGCTTTGAAAGTCGTAGAAGCGCGTGGCGTAAATTTGAAGCTTTACAAAGCAGAACTCTTGCCATACAAAATTCCCGCTTGGATAGCCGGCAAGGCCATGAAAGTCATGTTTGCGAAAAATGAGCTGACCCGAAAAATTATGACTTTGCACAATGATAAACAGGACATCTTCTATTGTTGTCAAAGTGTTTATCAGACCGGTCAGGTGTTAGGTGTGAAGATGCCTATTCTGGAAGCAAATATGAAGGGCATTTCGATTTAGGAGTTTTTTATGATACAACTCATTGTCAACGCATTTGTTGAAAAAGAGAAGACTGGAGCAGTCGTCGAAGTCTTGTATGCTAGTAGTGATCACGAAAAGGTGAAAGCTAAGTATGAAGAGTTTCTTGCTCAATATCCTGAAAACTATTTAGCTATCTATGATCTACCGTTAGATACGGATTTGAATACACTCGATCACTATCCATCAGTGTGGATTGGGAAAGAAGAATTTGAATAAAGCGACAGTCGGTTGCTAACTGATGTAAAACATCAAAAGAAAGGAAAATTAATCATGATCAACCGTTACTCTCGCCCTGAAATGGCGAACATTTGGACTGAAGAAAATAAATACCGTGCTTGGCTTGAGGTGGAAATCTTGGCTGACGAAGCATGGGCTGAGTTGGGAGAAATTCCTAAGGAAGATGTAGCTTTGATTCGCGAAAAAGCGGACTTTGACATCGACCGTATTTTGGAAATCGAGCAGGAGACTCGCCACGATGTGGTTGCCTTCACACGTGCGGTTTCTGAAACGCTTGGTGAAGAGCGCAAGTGGGTCCACTATGGGTTGACTTCTACCGACGTGGTGGATACGGCCTATGGTTACCTCTACAAACAAGCCAACGATATCATCCGTAAGGATCTTGAAAACTTCCTTAACATCATCGCTGACAAAGCGAAAGAACACAAGTTCACTATCATGATGGGTCGTACCCACGGTGTGCATGCTGAGCCGACAACTTTTGGTCTTAAATTGGCCACTTGGTACAGCGAAATGAAACGGAATATCGAGCGTTTCGAGCATGCTGCTGCTGGTGTGGAAGCTGGTAAGATTTCTGGTGCGGTTGGTAACTTTGCCAACATCCCACCATTCGTTGAAAATACGTCTGCGACAAACTTGGTATCCGTGCTCAAGAAATCTCTACACAGGTCCTTCCTCGTGACCTTCACGCTGAGTATTTTGCAGTTCTTGCTAGCATCGCAACTTCTATTGAGCGTATGGCAACAGAAATCCGTGGTCTTCAAAAATCTGAACAACGTGAAGTGGAAGAGTTCTTTGCCAAAGGTCAAAAAGGGTCTTCAGCAATGCCTCACAAACGGAACCCTATCGGTTCTGAAAAACATGACAGGTCTTGCGCGTGTTATCCGTGGTCACATGGTAACAGCTTATGAAAATGTGTCACTCTGGCACGAGCGTGATATCTCTCACTCATCAGCTGAGCGCATCATCGCACCAGATACAACCATCTTGATTGACTACATGCTCAACCGTTTCGGAAACATTGTTAAGAACTTGACAGTCTTCCCAGAAAACATGATCCGCAATATGAACTCTACATTTGGTTTGATCTTCAGCCAACGTGCCATGTTGACTTTGATTGAAAAAGGCATGACACGTGAGCAAGCTTACGACCTTGTTCAACCAAAGACAGCTCAATCATGGGATAACCAAGTAGACTTCAAACCACTTCTTGAAGCTGATCCAGAAGTAACATCACGTCTCACTCAAGAAGAAATTGACGAAATCTTTAACCCAACTTACTATACCAAACGTGTGGATGAGATCTTTGAACGCATCGGTTTGGGTGACTAATAATCACAATAAAAAGCGAGACTTTTGTCCAATGTCATTAAGTTAAGAAATTCAAATACAATTCTGTATTTGGGTTTCTTTTTTTATGTGCTAAACTGATAGTTAAGGAGGTACTTCCCATGATAAAACAGATAAAAAGCCCACTTGAATAAGAGTATTCAGAGTATCCTTGGTCAAAAAGTTGAGCTCGTCAAACAAGATGAACAGGCCTTTACTCGTAAAAGAAGGTTATCACTAGAAACCATGATTCGTACCATTCTGGGAATGGGAGGAAAATCACTGTCAAAAGAATTACTAGATGCTAGACTGACAGTTTCAAATTCAGCCTTTTGTTCAAAGACGCTATCAGATAAAAACCTGAGGCTTTCTATACCTTATTTAAAGAATTTACAGCACCTATTCCACTTAACACCAATCTTCCGATATTCGCTGCAGATGGGAGTGATATCTGTATTCCTCGAAATCCCATGGATACAGAAACCTCTATCCAAACCCAAACGGATGTTAAATCCTATAATCTCATACACATAAATGCCCTATACGACTTGACGACTGGAGTGTATAGAGATGTTTCTATTCAAGACAAACATACGCAACATGAGCGCTTAGCTCTGATTCAGATGATGAAGGCTTCTCCCTTTCGAGAAAGCTCTTGTTATCATGGATAGAGGCTATGAAAGTTACAATCTCATGGCTCATTTTCAAGAAAAAGGATGGCTTTATATCATCCGAATTCGAGATGGAAAACAATCCATGCGTTCCTCCTTCAACTTGCCAAATACAGAGTGTTTTGATCAAAACTTTTCTCTAAAATTATCACGAAAAGCAAACCAATCAGCTCAAAAAAACTTTATCGTGATTTCCCCAATGACTATCATTTTATTCCACACAATTCTACTTTTGATTTTCTTCCAGAAACAAGTCAAAAACATGACCCTGTTGAACTATACCAACTTCCTTTTCGTTTGGTGCGTTTAGAAGCGGAAGAAGGAAAATACGAAACTTTAGTGACAAATACAGACTATTCAGTCCAACAATTAAAAAATCTCTACGCCAGCAGATGGGGCATAGAGACTAGTTTTCGTGACCTGAAATACAGTATTGGCTTGGTCAATTTTCATGCCAAAAAGAAGGAAGGGATTCTCCAAGAAATCTTTGCCCTGATTTACAAATTTTTAACTTTTGTCGTTGGGTAACCTCGCAAGTTGCCATGACAGTAGTCACAAAAAAACAAAGATATAAAGTGTGTTTCTCAGATGCGACTTATGCCTGCCGTTTGTTTTTTTAACGGTTCCTTTCTTCTCTCCAGTTGAAAAAAACTACCTCAAGAAACAGTTATCTATTATTCGACCGAATCGAAAATATCCAAGAAAAAAATAAAAGGCCCAATCGGTAATTGATTTCATCTATAGAGTAACATAAATCTCAAAAATAGGGTGAAAAAACCTTTATTTGTTATGCAAAAATAGAAGATAGGATAGAGAATCACTTTTGATGATCTCAATCCTATCTCCTATTCAAATAGTTAGATTACTAACTTAATGACATTGGACTTTTGTCCCGCTTTTATTTGTGCTTAATCTTTTTTCTTGCTAAGTCCGTAAGCTGTGAGAGCAGTCATAAGACCAGTAGCAATCAACCATTCTGAACCTTGGCTTCCTGTTTCAGGAAGTTTATTTTCTTTTGCTACAGGAGCTGGACCTTGAGGAAGAGCTTTGTTTTCCTCAGCAGGAACAGATGCTGGAGCTGGTTCATTTGGAATCTCTAGTGCTGATTTTTCTTCAGCGATAGCTGCTTGACCATGTTCATCGCCGACGTGAGTGACAGGGTTGCCAACTTCGATCACTTGAGCGACTGGTTCTTGAGCGACAACACTAGTAACCAATGTTTTAACTTCAGTTCCATCAGCAGCAGTAGTCACAGAGTAAAAATGGCTACGACGACCGTTGACACCTGCAGTTACTAGACGAGTTTGTCCCTTAGGTAGTGAAGGAGTCTCGCGAGTGATGGTTGTAAATGGAATTTCTTCATCTTCGATGACTACTCGAGGTTTATTTACAACAGGAGCTTGACCTTTTTCGTCTCCTACATGTGTTGTTAATGTTCCAACTTCGACAACTTGATTGACAGCTTCTTTCGTTACTTGTCTTTCAAGAACTGTTTCTGTTTGCTTGCCATTTTCAGTCACAACTGAAAGATAGATAGTCCGTTCACCTTTGACACCTTCAGTGATGACTTTCTCTTGTCCTGCTGGAAGGTTAGGATTTTCTTTCTTAACAATCTCAAACGGAATTTCTTCTGTCTTAACTAGAAGCTCTGGTCGGTTTTCAACTGCAGCAGCAGTTTCACTCTCATCGAGGCTTCCTGAGTGAGTGGCAGCTGGTTTAAGACCAAGTCTAGCAGCTTTGAGATTAGCTACAAGTGTGTCCAATTCAGCTTGTTTATTACGATTGAGGTTGTAGTTAAGAGCATCTTTAGCAGCCTTGAGAGCGTCGAGGCTTTCTGTGCTATATCCTTCTAAGTTTTCAGGGATTTGAGCAAGTTCTTCGCGTAGCGCTTTGTAGTCAGCACGGAAGTAGTCCTTGTTGTGGTCTGCAAAGGCAGTCATGAGTTCAAAGATTTCTTCTTCCTTGTATTCTGCGCTTGGTTTATCTGCCCAGATAGCTAGCATACTACCAACAGTAGGTAGGTCAACTTCAGGATATTTAGTTGAAGCTAGCTGGTTAAATGGTACTTTTTCAGTATTTTCAATAGCTTTTGATAGTGGGTAAGCCTCGTCATCTTCTGTGATTTTGACTAGAACATAGTACCAGTCTCCATTTCGTGTTAAGGAATTTATAGCCTTTGCTTGCTAGGTATTGAGGAGATGCAAGGTTGTAACCCCACCAGCCTTTAGACCAGTAAGAAATTAGCACATCTTTATCAAACTCGACATCGTCATTGTCGTTATAGTAGAAGCCATCGTTAAAGGCCATTGGTTGAAGACCTTTTTCTTTAGCCATGGCAGCTAGGCTATTAGCATACTCAGCAAACTTACCATAGAGACCATACCACTTGAGGTAGTACCAACCTTGAGCATTGGTGGCGTCATTAGCATACTCATCTGTACCATAGTTAAAGATCTTTAGTCTTGCCTGCAAAGAAGTCCATGTACTTACCGATAAGGGCTTTTGTAAAGTTCATTGCTTCTTCGTTTTCAAGGTCCATAGTTGTTTTTGAAACCTTGTCAAAGTTAGCTTGAGGGTTTGCGATGCCTAATTTTTCCATAGCGACAAGCATAGCATCCATGTGACCTGGGCTATTGATAGCTGGGATCAGTCCAATACCTTTGTCCTTAGCATACTGGATAAGCTCAGTGATTTCAGCTTGGTTCAAAGTAGTTCCATTAGGATCATCGTAGTAAGATTTTGTTCCTTCAATGATGGCATTTTTCACATCGTCGCTTGCATAAGTCTTGCCGTTTGCTGAGATACTCATATCATCAAGTAGGAAGCGAAGTCCATCGTTTCCAAGGAGCAAGTGGAGGTCAGAGTAACCGAGTTCGCTGGCTTTATCTACGATACGTTTGAGTTGGTCTAGCGTGAAGTATTTACGTCCAGCATCGATTGAGATAACCTTGTTTTTAGCTAGTTTTTCAACTTCGCGTTTGGCATCTTCTTCTTTTTGAGCTTCTGGAGTGAAGGTTAAGTTGCTAACGGCTTCTTGGAGTTTTGCGATCGCTTGGTCAATAGTATCTTGTTGAGCACGGCTGAGGTTGCTATCGAGAGCACGGATGGCTTTTTCAGCTTCTTTAACGGCTGCACACTTTCTTCTGTGTAGCGACTAAGGTCTGTTGGAACTTCTTTCAGAGCTTGTTCAGCAGACTCGTAGTCGGCAGCGAAATATTCAGCATTTGAGTTTGCGAATTGACGCATGAGTTTGAAGAGACGAGATGGAGAGTAGCGAGCAGATGGAGTATCAGCCCAAGCCGCTACCATACCACCGATAATAGGAACATCAGCTCCTTCTGTTTTTGGTACAGAAGTAATCGGTGTGCTCTTAATACCGTTCAATCCTTGGTCAAGGTTATACCAACCTTGCCCGTCAGCATTACGGCCGAGAACGTAGTACCAAGCATCATTAGTATTAAGAATTTGGTGTCCTTTTTCAGATAGAAGTTTAGATGAGGCAACATCGTAACCGCCCCAACCACCAGTCCACATAGAGACGATAATATCTTTATCAAAGGTACCGAAAGTAGTATCACTATTATAGTAGATACCGTCGTTGAAAGGCCATAGGTTTTAGACCGTGAGATTTGACGATACGAGCTAGGTCATTAGCATAGGCGATGAATTTGTCATAGCCCTTGTCTGGGAATCCATCTTCTGGATACCATTTATAGGCTTGAAGAACGCTCCATCCTTTGGCATCAGTAGCATCGTTAGCGTACTCATCCAAACCGATGTTGAAGATTTCAGACTTACCAGCAAAGTAAGCAGCGTATTTATCAATCAAAGCTTTTGTGAAGGCAACTGCTTTTTTTCATTATCAAGGTCAACAGTACGTGCAGATTCTTTACCAAAAATAGTTAAAGTTAGGCTTTTTCAATGCCAAGTTCTTTCATGGCATTGAGGATAGCATCCATGTGACCAGGACTGTTCACTGTTGGGATAAGGCCGATACCTTTATCCTTAGCATAGTTAATCAAGTCGGTCATTTGGCTTTCAGTTAGATGATTGCCGTTTGGATCGTTGTAGTAGGCATTAGTTCCGTTTTCAACAGCACGTTTGACATCGTCGCTGGCATAAGTCTTGTCCCCTACAGTTAGAGACATATCATCAAGCATGAAAGCGCAAGCCGTCATTTCCGACTAAGAGGTGAAGATCAGTATAGCCATAGTGTTTGGCCTTTGTCGATGATTTCTTTCAGTTGGTCTGAGAGAAGTATTTACGTCCAGCATCGATAGAAACGATTTTCTTTTTAGCTAGTTTTTCATTGACTTGAGCTGCTCGTTCTGTAGCGACTACAGGAGCTTCAACTTTAGCAACTTCTTTGTTTTCTGCCTTTTCTGGTTCTGGCTGCTTAGCTTCTTCAGTTACTTCTGGTTTTGCTGGAGTTTCTTCGGTTGTAACAGTTTTTTCTACAATAGGTGCAGGAGTAGCTTCAACTTTTGGTGCTTCAGTGTTTGTTACAGGTGTCACTGGAGCTGCAGGAGCTACGGCTTCTGGTGTAGGACTAGTTTCAAGTTTTTCTTCGCTGGCCTGTGGAGACGATTCTCCTGCGGCTTGGATAGTAGGTTGATTCTCTGTTGTAGTAGGTACGACTCCATCAGCAGCAACAGCTTGCGCATGAAAGGCAAAGCCGATCAAGACAGAAGCTGCTCCGATTGCGTATTTACGAATAGAGAAACGCTGTTTATTTTCTGGTTTCATTAAATAACCTCCTAATTTATTTTTTTTGGTAGCGTTTTCACAAACTGATTCCATTGTATTATCTGAATCTAGTAAAGTCAAGTAATTTAATAAAATACCTAAAAAAAATATAAGAAGTTATTTAATTTGAACTAAATTTTTATTTTTACTCTGTTTTTAGTAAAATTTCTCCAAATTATAGTTTAAAGTCATTTGATATTTCCTACTAAAAGCTGGCGTGCTATAATGAAAAACAGAAAAAGCCTGAAACGATTGTCTCAGACTTTTTTTAATGTTTAGTGATCGCGATCACATGAGATAAATTTAATCTTATAGAAATCAGAACGTTTGTAAGTTTCAATGTATTCCAACACTTGGCCAGTTGACTCAAGTTTAGTTGTCTTGGTTTGGAGAACAGTTGGGAACTGAGAGTCGATTCCTAGGATAGAAGCAGCATGTTCTGGAGTTGGAAATACAATTTCATTGATTTCTTCAAAAATGCTCGTCATTCATGTGAATGTGGTAGTCCAATTTGAAACGATTATAGATAGAACTATAGTATTCAAGATTTGGATAGTTTGCATTGATGTATTGTTCAGGGATATAAGATGTGTGGTAGATATAAGTAACACCGTTAGATTCACGGATACGTTCGATTTTGTAATAAAATTGATCGCCACGCAATCCCAATTTTTCTAAGTAGTTAAGATCGTTACCGCGTTCAATGGAAAGAACAGTGACTTTATCGTCCTTGGTTTCAAAAATTTCTACATCAGAAAATTCTACGAGTTTGTGCTTGCGAGCGCGAGCCACAAAGGTTCCCTTTCCTTGTTGGCGGACAATATAACCGTCTTTAGCAAGGTCGTTTAAGGCGCGAACAACAGTGATCGAACTTACGTCATACATTGCAATCAATTCTGCTTCAGTGTAGAACTTGTCGCCACTTGCAAATTGACCTGAAATGATTTTGTTTTTCAATTCATCTTTGATATATTGATACTTTGGAATTGCCATATTTTCACCTCATTTTTTCCTTCTCCATCTTCGATTTTACCATAAATAGTTTGAAAATGATAGTAAATAATGTAAAAAATAAAATAATATTCTAAGCGATTGACTTACATATTATTTACGGTTAAAAACTCATACATTTATGCTATCTAGATCGAAAATATTTAAGAAAAAAATTTTTTTTACAAGAATTTTTAGAAAACAATTCAGTAAAAAAAAGAAAAATTTTAAATAATTTTCGAAAAATCTATTGACAAGATGGATTCATTAGTTTATCATTTAATATAACAACAAATGAAAGCGCAAACGGAAAAGTATGGGGTGGTAAAATGACAAGGTTTAAAATTGAGGATGATTTTTACCTAGATGGGGAACCATTCAAAATTTTATCTGGTGCCATTCATTATTTTAGAATTCCTGAAGAAGACTGGTATCATTCATTGTACAATCTCAAGGCTTTAGGTTTTAACACTGTTGAAACCTACGTCGCTTGGAATTTGCATGAGCCAACTGAAGGAAACTTCAATTTTGAAGGCAATCTTAATATTGAAAAATTTCTTCAGACAGCTCAGGACTTAGGCTTGTATGCTATTGTTCGACCATCTCCCTTTATCTGTGCAGAGTGGGAATTCGGTGGTTTACCAGCATGGCTTTTAAATAAAGACATGCGAATCCGTTCCTCTGATCCAGCCTTTATAGAAATGGTAGGACGCTACTATGATCATTTACTTCCACGTCTTGTTTCAAGATTGTTGGATAATGGTGGTAACATCCTCATGATGCAGGTTGAAAATGAGTACGGTTCATACGGTGAGGACAAAACCTACTTGCGTGAGATTCGCCGATTGATGGAAGAACGTTCAGTGACTTGTCCGCTCTTTACATCTGATGGTCCATGGCGAGCAACTCTGAAAGCTGGTACCTTGATTGAAGATGATCTCTTTGTGACAGGGAACTTTGGTTCAAAAGCTAACTTTAACTTCTCGCAAATGCAAGAGTTCTTTGATGAGTATGGCAAGAAATGGCCACTCATGTGTATGGAATTCTGGGATGGATGGTTTAACCGATGGAAAGAACCAGTCATTACGCGTGAGCCAGAGGAGTTAGCAGAAGCCGTACATGAGGTACTAGAGCAAGGCTCTATCAACCTTTACATGTTCCACGGTGGAACCAACTTTGGTTTTATGAATGGTTGTTCAGCTCGAGGAACTATTGATTTACCACAAGTAACATCTTATGATTATGACGCTCTCCTTAATGAAGCTGGGAATCCAACTGCTAAATACATGGCAGTTAAGGAATGATGGCGACTTACTATCCTGAGTATCCACAATTAGAACCGCTTTACAAAGAGAGCATGGAAGTTGAAAACATTCCACTGGTCGAGAAAGTTTCTCTATTTGAAACCTTGGATAGCCTAACAAGTCCAACTAAAAGTCTCTATCCTAAGAAAATGGAAGAGTTGGGACAAAGCTACGGTTATCTACTCTATCGTACAGAAGCTAGTTGGGATGCAGAAGAAGAACGTATCCGTATCATTGACGGTCGAGACAGAGCTCAGCTATTTGTAGATGGTAAATGGGTCGCAACTCAGTACCAGACAGAAATTGGTGAGGACATCTTCTATCAAGGAGAAAAAGAAAGCGCTCTCTCGATTTTGATGTCTTGGTAGAAAAATATGGGGCGTGTCAATTACGGGCATAAGTTCCTAGCAGATACACAACGAAAAGGGATTCGTACAGGTGTCTGCAAAGACCTACACTTCATGCTGAACTGGGAACACTATTCGCTTCCACTAGATAATCCTGAAAAAGATTGATTTCTCAAAAGGATGGACAGAAGGACAACCTGCCTTTTTACGCCTATGACTTTTGAAGTTGAGGCTCCGAAGGGACACCTACTTAGAACTATCTGAGTTTGGTAAAGGGATTGCCTATGTCAATGGCCATCATCTCGGACGTTTCTGGAATGTTGGTCCAACCTTATCGCTTTATATTCCGCACAGCTATCTCAAAGAAGGTGCTAACCGCATCATTATCTTTGAAACTGAAGGGGAATATAAAGATCACATACACTTAACTCGTAAACCTACACTAAAACATATAAAGGGGGAAAATTTATGACAATTGTAGGATGCCGTATTGATGGACGTTTGATCCACGGACAAGTAGCAAACCTTTGGTCTGCTAAACTGAATGTTTCACGTATCATGGTCGTTGACAATGAAGTTGTTAACAACGATGTTGAAAAGAGCGGATTGAAACTTGCAACACCACCAGGTGTAAAACTTAGTATTTTGCCAGTTGAAAAAGCTGCAGCCAATATCCTTGCTGGAAAATATGATAGCCAACGTTTGTTTATCGTTGCTCGTAAACCAGACCGCTTCCTTGGATTAGTGGAAGCAGGGGTACCGCTTGAAGCAGTCAATGTTGGTAATATGTCTCAAACACCAGAAACTCGTTCTATCACACGTTCAATCAACGTTGTAGATAAAGACGTAGAAGATTTCCACAAATTGGCGGAAAAAGGTGTAAAACTTACTGCTCAAATGGTTCCAAATGATCCAGTTTCAGACTTTTTGAGCTTATTAAAATAGGAAAAAATTTTTAGGAGGTCATTGTTATGATACAATGGTGGCAAATTTTACTTCTCACTTTGTACTCAGCTTATCAAATCTGTGATGAGTTGACGATCGTTTCTTCTGCAGGTTCCCCTGTATTCGCTGGTTTCATTACTGGTTTGATCATGGGAGATTTGACAACTGGTTTGCTTATCGGTGGTAACTTGCAGTTGTTCGTACTTGGGGTAGGTACCTTTGGTGGTGCTTCTCGTATTGACGCAACTTCTGGTGCGGTTCTTGCGACTGCTTTCTCAGTTTCACAAGGAATTGACGCACCTCTTGCAATCACAACAATTGCGGTTCCGGTAGCGGCACTTTTAACTTACTTCGACGTACTTGGTCGTATGACTACTACATTCTTCGCACACCGTATTGATGCTGCGATCGAACGCTTTGACTACAAAGGAATCGAACGTAACTACCTTCTTGGTGCGCTTCCTTGGGCTCTTTCTCGTGCCCTTCCAGTATTCTTCGCCCTTGCTTTTGGTGGAGAATTCGTACAAGGTGTTGTAAACCTTGTTAAAGAATACCAATGGGTTGCAGACGGTTTGACTCTTGCAGGTCGTATGCTTCCAGGTCTTGGATTCGCTATCTTGCTTCGTTACCTTCCAGTTAAACGTAACCTTCACTACCTTGCTATGGGATTCGGTTTGACAGCTATGTTGACTGTACTTTACTCATACGTAACAGGTCTTGGTGGAGCAGTTGCTGGTATCATTGGCACTCTTCCTGCTGACGTTGCTGAAAAAATTGGCTTTGCTAACAACTTCAAAGGATTGTCTATGATCGGTATCTCTATCGTAGGTATCTTCCTTGCGGTTGTTCACTTCAAGAACAGCCAAAAAGTTGCTGTAGCAGCACCTTCTACACCATCAGAAAGTGGGGAAATTGAAGATGACGAATTCTAATTACAAATTAACAAAAGAAGATTTTAATCAAATTAACAAACGTAGCTTGTTCACTTTCCAATTGGGATGGAACTACGAACGTATGCAAGCATCAGGTTACCTTTACATGATCTTGCCACAATTGCGTAAAATGTATGGAGATGGAACTCCTGAGTTGAAAGAAATGATGAAAGTTCATACTCAATTCTTCAACACTTCACCATTCTTCCACACAATCATCGCTGGTTTTGACCTTGCCATGGAAGAAAAAGATGGCGTTGGTTCAAAAGATGCGGTTAACGGTATCAAGACTGGTTTGATGGGACCATTCGCTCCTCTTGGAGATACTATCTTTTGGCTCACTTGTACCTGCTATCATGGGATCTATCGCTGCAACAATGGCTACTCGCTGGTCAACCTTGGGGGTATCTTCCTTTGGATCGCAGTTGCAGTAGCGTATGACATCTTCCGTTGGAAACAGTTGGAATTTGCCTACAAAGAAGGGGTTAACCTTATCAACAACATGCAAAGCACTTTGACAGCTTTGATTGAAGCTGCATCTGTACTTGGTGTATTCATGATGGGTGCTCTTGTAGCAACAATGATCAACTTTGAAATTTCTTACAAATTGCCAATCGGTGAAAAGATGATTGACTTCAAGACATCTTGAACTCAATCTTCCCACGCTTGCTTCCAGCAATCTTCACTGCCTTTATCTTCTGGTTGCTTGGTAAGAAAGGTATGAACTCTACAAAAAGCTATCGGTATCATTATCGTGCTTGCCTTGGCTCTTTCTGCCTTTGGTAAATTTGTACTTGGAATGGGCGCATAATTTATGGCTAAATCATTAATTTTGGTGAGTCATGGACGTTTTTGTGAAGAACTTAAAGGTAGCACAGAAATGATTATGGGTCCACAAGAAAATATTCATGCAGTTGCTCTTCTTCCAGAAGATGGACCAGAAGATTTCACTGCAAAATTTGAAGCTGCTGTCGAAGGTTTGGATGATTTCCCTAGTCTTTTGCTGACCTCCTTGGTGGAACACCATGTAATGTGGTGAGCCGTCTGATTATGGAAGGTCGTGACATTGAACTTTATGCAGGAATGAATCTTCCAATGGTTATCGAGTTTATCAATGCGAGTCTAACTGGCGTTGATGCAGATTATAAGAGTCGTGCTTCAGAAAGCATTGTCAAAGTTAATGATTTATTGGCAAGCTTCGACGACGATGAAGATGAATAAGGTGTAATAACAGAAATACTGTTTGAACACATTTCATAGAATATAAATGGGAATGGGGCTTACTCCCATTCCCATATTTTAGATAAAAAACAATATAATAATAGATTAGAGGAACTCAATGCTAGATTATACAAAAGAAGAATTGCTTGAGTTGGGGGCAGAAATCACAACTCGCGAAATTTACCAACAACCAGACGTTTGGAAAGAAGCTTTTGAAGCTTATCAAGCACGACGTGATGAAATTGCAGCCTTCTTGCAAGGAATTGCTGACAAACATGACTACATCAAGGTTATCCTGACTGGTGCTGGAACTTCTGCTTATGTAGGTGATACTCTCGTTCCTTACTTCAAGGAAGCTTATGATGAACGTAAATGGAATTTTAATGCTATCGCGACAACTGATATCGTAGCAAACCCACAAACTTATTTGAAAAAAGATGTAGCGACTGTTTTTGGTATCATTCGCGCGCAGCGGGAAACTCACCTGAGAGTGTGGCAACAGTTGACTTGGCCAAGACCTTGGTTGATGAACTTTATCAAGTAACTATCACTTGTGCTGCTGAAGGGAAATTGGCTCTCCAAGCGCATGGTGATGACCGCAACCTCTTGTTGCTACAACCAGCTGCTTCTAACGATGCTGGCTTTGCTATGACTTCAAGCTTCACTTCAATGATGTTGACAGCTCTTTTGGTATTTGATCCTACAGAATTTGCTGTTAAAGCTGAACGTTTTGAAGTGCTATCTAGTTTAGCTCGTAAAGTACTTGACAATGTAGCAGATGTCAAAGAGTTGGTTGACCTAGACTTTAATCGAGTGATTTATCTAGGTGCGGGCCCATTCTTCGGACTTGCTCACGAAGCACAGCTTAAAATTTTGGAATTGACTGCTGGTCAAGTCGCGACTATGTATGAAAGCCCAGTTGGCTTCCGTCACGGTCCAAAATCTTTGATCAACGAAGATACAGTCGTTTTGGTCTTTGGTACGACAACAGACTATACTCGTAAGTATGACTTGGACTTGGTTCGTGAAGTTGCAGGAGACCAGATTGCTCGTCGCGTTGTTCTCTTGAGCGATCAAGCCTTTGGACTTGAAAATGTCAAGGAAGTAGCGCTTGGCTGTGATGGGGTTCTGAATGACGTTTACCGTGTCTTCCCTTACATTGTGTATGGTCAATTATTTGCTCTCTTGACTTCGCTTAAAGTTGGTAACAGACCAGATACACCATCACCTACAGGTACAGTAAACCGTGTCGTTCAAGGTGTCATTATTCACGAATTTGAAAAATAAGGAAGAATCTATGAGTAAATTAACATTAAGCCCAAATAAACGTGCATGTTTGGAAAAACTCTCTGATGAGAATGGTATCATCTCAGCTCTTGCTTTTGACCAACGTGGTGCTTTGAAACGCCTTATGGCTCAATACCAAACTGAAGAGCCAACAGTCGCTCAAATGGAAGAACTTAAAGTGTTAGTTGCGGATGAATTGACAAAATACGCTTCATCAATGCTTCTTGACCCTGAATATGGCCTTCCTGCTACAAAAGCTCTTGCTCCAAATGCAGGTCTTCTCCTTGCTTATGAAAAACTGGATACGACACAACAAGCACAAAACGCTTGCCAGACTGCTTGGATGTTTGGTCTGCAAAACGTATCAAAGAACAAGGTGCAGATGCTGTTAAGTTCTTGCTTTACTATGACGTAGATAGCTCTGACGAACTCAACCAACAAAAACAAGCCTACATTGAACGTATTGGTTCTGAGTGTGTGGCAGAAGATATTCCATTCTTCCTTGAAATCCTTGCTTACGATGAAAAGATTGCTGACGCAGGTTCTGCAGAATATGCTAAAGTAAAACCACACAAGGTTATCGGTGCGATGAAGGTCTTCTCAGACCCACGTTTCAACATCGATGTCTTGAAAGTAGAAGTTCCAGTTAACGTGAAATACGTTGAAGGCTTTGGTGATGGAGAAATCGTTCATACACGTGAAGAAGCAGCTGCTTTCTTCAAAGCTCAAGACAAAGCTACTAACCTTCCTTACATCTACTTGAGTGCAGGTGTATCCGCTAAACTCTTCCAAGAAACTCTTGTCTTTGCTCATGAATCAGGCGCAAACTTCAATGGTGTTCTTTGTGGACGTGCAACATGGGCAGGATCAGTTGAAGCTTACATCAAAGATGGTGAAGCAGCAGCTCGCGAATGGCTTCGTACAACTGGATTTGAAAACATTGATGAACTCAATAAAGTACTTCAAACAACAGCTACTTCATGGACTGACCGTGTAGAAGCATAGAATAGAAATAGAAGGAACTACTTTTGTTAAGAAAATATTTATGGTTTCTTGACAAAGGTGCCTGTAAATCATACAATAAAACCATAGAACGTGAATGCGCTTTCTATGGTTTGTTTACTTAATTGAAATAGAAAAAGGAGAGAAGGATGAAAGCATACACAGAACGTGTATTTGGGAAAGTTGATGGCAAGGATGTTCTCGCTTACCGTTTTGAAACGGAGGCAGGCTACCAACTGGAAATTATGACCTATGGAGCAACAATTTTACGCTATGTAACTCCAGATAAGGCTGGCAATTTTGCCAATGTTATCCTAGGTTTTGACGATTTCGAAAGTTATGTGGGAAATAGCCCTAAACATGGAGCAAGTGTAGGTCCAGTTGCAGGTCGTATTGCAGGTGCAACATTTGAACTCAATGGGAAGACCTATGAACTAGAAGTCAACAACGCTAGCAACTGTAACCACAGTGGCTCAACTGGTTGGGATTCTAGCTTGTTTGAGCTAGTTGAGGTGAGTGACCATGGTTTGACTCTTTACACAGAAAGAGCAGACGGGACTGGAGGTTTCCCTGGAAATCTTAAGATCTGGATTAGCTACAACTTGGAAGAAAGTGGTGCCTACGAAGTTAGTTACAAGGTAACGACAGACCAGAATACCTTGGTCAATCCAACCAACCATAGCTACTTTAACTTGTCAGGTGATTTCACTCAGACAGTTGACCGCCATGTTTTCCAACTGAATACAGAAGGTATCTATCCAATCGCTCCTGACGGTGTTCCAGCTAAAACTCCAGATGCTAACCGTGATGTGGTCAAACATATCTACAATGGTGCTTTGTTGAAAGATATCTTTGCAGAAGAAGATGAGCAAATCCAACTCGTATCTGGTTTGGACCATCCATTTGCGCTTCCTGCAGGACATGACAATGCTGGATTCCTCTATGACCAAGGTTCAGGTCGCTTCTTGCTCTTCAAGACAGAGGCTCCTTGCTTTGTGGTCTACACAGCAAACTTTGTGGATGAGAGTGTCATCATCGCTGGTCAGCCAATGATTCAGCACAATGGAATTGCTCTTGAAGCACAAGTTTTACCAGATGCTATTCATAGTGACCTTAAAGACCAAGTCATTCTCAAAGCAGGTGAAACTTTCACCAGCAAAACTCGTTACGAACTTGTTGGGAAATAATAAAAATTCTCTGAAGTTATAGGATTTCAGAGAATTTTTTCTTATTCTTCATCTGGTGTGAGAATCATCGGAATGATGATTGGTCTCACGTTCCGTATTTTTCATAAAGGAATGGTCGAATAGCGTTTACGATGGCGCCATTGACAGATTGGATGCTGGCATCTTTGTTTTTCAAAGCGATACGAATAGCATTGAAAAGGATACGTTGGCTTTGGCGAATCAAGTCACCAGATTCGCGCATGTAGACGAAACCACGGCTGAGAATATCTGGTCCAGATAGGATCATCTGAGACTTGAAGTCAACGGTTGCGACAGCCAGTACAACACCATCTTCAGATAGATCGCGACGATCTTTAAGCACAGCTGCACCGATTTCACCGATACGATTACCATCGACGTAGATATCCTGGGCGTTAAAATGACCTGCGATACGAGCAGAATTTGCAGTAAGGGCAAGCACATCACCGTTGCTCATGATAAAGATATTGTCCTTCTCAACTCCAGTATCTACGGCAAGTCCAGCGTGGACTTTTTGCATGCGGTATTCACCGTGAACAGGCATGAAGTATTTTGGCTTAATCAAGCGGAGCATGAGTTTTTGCTCTTGCTGACCACCGTGTCCAGAAGTATGGATGTTGTTAATTTTACCATGGATAACTTCAACCCCAGCTTCAGAAATGATGTTAATCAATTTGTTGACGCTAGTGGTGTTTCCTGGAATTGGGCTAGATGAGAAGATGACAGTATCGCCAGGTTGGAGTTGCACTTGACGGTGAGTTCCGTTAGCGATACGAGAGAGGGCTGCCATAGGTTCGCCCTGACTTCCTGTGCAGAGGATAAGAATCTCACCCGCAGGGTAATCTTTGATTTCATTTGGCTCGATGAAGGTTCCCTTAGGTGCCTTGATGTAACCAAGTTCAATCCCGTTGACAATGGCCTTTTCCATAGAGCGCCCAAAGACAGCGATCTTACGCCCGGTCTTAACAGCAGCTTCTGTTGCTTGCTGGAGACGGAAGATATTTGAGGCAAAGGATGCAAAGATGATACGTCCTTCAATGCCTTGGATAATCTTCATGATGGACTGGCCGACAACCTTTTCAGAGTTTGTAAAGGTTGGCACTTCAGCATTGGTCGAGTCAGAGAGTAAGCAAAGCACTCCGTCTTCACCTAGGGCTGCCATACGGTGCAAGTCTGCAGGTTCCCCAACTGGTGTAAAGTCAAACTTGAAGTCTCCCGTACAAACGATTTTCCCTTGAGGTGTATGGATGACGATTCCCAATGGCTCTGGAATCGAGTGGGTTGTTCTAAAGAAAGTTGCTTTAAGGTTTTTAAAGGTCAACTCCGTGTTGTGGTTGATTTCGTGAAGTGTAGCATTGCGCAAAAGTCCATGCTCTTCGAGTTTTCCACGGATCAAGGCAAGGGCCAGTGGACCAGCATAGATAGGGATGTTTGCTTGCTTGAGCAAGAAAGGAATCCCTCCGATATGGTCCTCGTGTCCGTGTGTAATCAAGAGAGCCTTGACGCGGTCGATATTTTCTACAATGTAAGAGTAATCAGGGATAACGTAGTCGATACCAAGTAGGTCATCCTCAGGGAATTTAATCCCTGCATCAACGATGATAATTTCGTCTTGGTATTCGATACCATATGTGTTTTTTCCGATTTCTCCTAGACCACCAATGGCAAAAACGCCGACTTCTTCTGGTTTAAGAGTGTAGGCCATATTAGAACTCCGTAATTTCGAATGCGCCAGTTTCTTTTTCGTAGTCTAGCAATTTGTCAGACAAGAGTTCGATATACTCGATATTATATTCTGGACGATTTTCTTCGACAAGTTGGCGAGCAGCGATACGTCCTTCAAGTTCTGAACTAGCATCGATGTCTCAAGTATAGTGAGCGTGTTGTTTCACGACGTGGGCTGCGTTCTTTGTTTCTTGATAAAAACTTTGTAAAATCATATGTTTCCTTTCTGCTTTCAGGTCAGCTATATTCAAAAATGCTCAGTTTGAAGCTGGTTTGATTCCAGTTCATTTTTTGTCTTTATTGACCTTGATTCGTTACAATTATCTCAATTATAACATAAAAAGGGGAATTAGTAAAAGCAGGAAACATGAAAGTAAGGAGCTTGAAATGGGTTTCATTATACCTTGTATAAGTATTTGAAGACATCCGATGCAAGTGCTATAATAAAGTTAGAAAAGAGGTTTTTCTTGATTAAGGAGGACTAGCTATGCTTGATTTTGTGTTTCACCTATTTGGATGGAAATTCTACATACTGCTACAACTGCTTGGGCTCCTTTTCGTTAGATGATGATTTTGAAATATTTGCCTTTAGAATTGGAGAAAGGAGGATCTCTATGTTTCAACTAGCTATCGCGATTCGTCTCTTTATATTTGCTGTTTTGTTGCCTGTGTTTACGGTGGCAATCTACTATTTGTCTCGGTTGGAACATGAGAAAAACAGCTATACACTGGAAAAATTCTCTTTGTAACACTGTATTCCATTTTCTCCTTCTTGTAACCTATGTGGTCTGGCTTGTATTTTTACTTTGGTTTGGAATTTTCCCCGTGCCATGATTAAGGAGGACAATCTGGAGTTTTCATTCTCAGGTTTGAAGTCCGCCTTTATCAATCTTCATCATAATGCCGAGCAAAAGGGAGAGGGCTTGTCAACAGAGGATTTGTGTGCTTCCTTCCAAGCAGCTGTACTGGATATTCTCATGGCAAAAACCAAGAAGGCTTTGGAAAAATATCCTGTTAAAACCCTTGTCGTGGCAGGTGGCGTGGCAGCCAATAAAGGTCTCAGAGAACGCCTAGCAGCCGAAATCACAGATGTCAAGGTCATCATCCCTCCACTTCGCCTCTGCGGAGACAATGCAGGTATGATTGCCTATGCCAGCGTCAGCGAGTGGAACAAAGAAAACTTTGCAAGCTTGGATCTCAATGCCAAACCAAGTCTCGCTTTTGATACTATGGAATAAGTAGTCAGCTTAAGGCTGGCTTTTTTCCCCTCTTAAATGTCAGAATATTTTGACAAATAATTGTAAATAATGATATAATATATATAGAATAGGAGGTGGTCAGATGATTGAGAGAATGGAATTGGGAGAATTTTACAAGGAATTGCGCTTGGCAAGAAAGCTCAAGCAGTCAGATGTGGCTTGTGCTGGACTAACAGCTTCTCAGCTATCCAAGTTTGAACTAGGACAGTCTATGCTATCTGCAGACAAGTTGATCTTAGCCATCCAAGGAATCAATATGAATTTTGATGAGTTTGGACATAAGCTCAACAATTATCAAGAATCTCCACATATGCGAATTGGTAGAAGGGTTGTGGATCGCTTTGCCCATCAAGATATCGCTGGCTTTAGAGCAACTGTTGGAGGAAGTCGAGCGAGAACAGATGGCAGAGACCTATCGTCGTTTGAATGCCATTGTGATTAAAGATGCTATCCATTCCTTAGATAAAAGCTATCCGCTAGCAGAGGAGGATAGCGAGTTTTTAACTACCTACCTCTACGCTATTGAGTCTTGGACCTGGTTTGAACTCTATATATTCTGTAATACCATGCCTTTCTTGAGCAACCAAGATTTGATATTTTTATCAACCTCGTTACTTGAAAAATCCAAGGAATTTAAAGAGTTAGTACATAATAGACTGTATATGAAAAGTGGATTTCTGAATATTATATCAGAACTCATGGAGCGTAAGCTATTTTCTTATATTCCAATCTTTGAGGCCGAGTTGGAGAGTATGCTCCGCCCGTACGATGTTTTTGAGAAAGTATCATGGCAATTTTTAAAGAAAATGAGTGTCTTTCTTCAAACCAAAGGAAGCAATCAAAAAGAGATCGAACACTTTATCCAATCTCTGCAAGTATTAGAAAATCCACAATT
>BNJT01000364.1_pt1 | contig 47814 bp, 65 predicted proteins | sample 8540491 | NCBI WGS metagenome assembly BNJT01 (sample SAMD00202455, study PRJDB9452) | human saliva metagenome | host: Homo sapiens | reverse complement strand
AAATGAACAATCCATGCTGAAATTATCGCCACAAATAAATCGATTGGATAATGCATCCCAAAGGCGTACGCGGCTAATCAACATTAATACGCCCCAAATGGTCATGGCACCAATCAGTAATTCCGCTTTAAAAAGAACGATTACCCTAATAATTGGCTAAATCCAACGGCTAACATTAGCCAAGTGGCGGCAAAAAATAGAATGTCCTGATGGGAAAGAATAACCTGTTTCATCTTCATAATGCGCTTTTAACCAAGCTGGTGTATCGGCTTGTGTAGAATAAAAATTTATCCACTAATTTTGCACGCTCTGAACGATCTTGATGATAAAAAAAGCATCCGTAGTGCTTTCTGTTTTTTTCTGCTAAATAGACGGTGAAAGGACGCGGCTCGGCAAAAAACCGTTTTTAAACCTGTTTTAATCACTTGTGTGGATAATACCGACAGGCCCATTACAATCACGCCCATAATCCACTGTTTACGATTTTCAAAAAGAAAAACGGAAAAAGTAAAGCAAACACACCACAGGTAATTAAAGCGTAAGGCACACTACCTGTTTCGGTTAAAAGATAAAGCCAATAATCCCATTCCATTAATTGGTTGTTTCCATGCCAATGATAAGCAAAACCCCAAACAAAAAAATGGTACAAGACAAAGGAATAACGTATATAATGACAGCCTTTTAAACATTGTTGCCTCTTAATAATAAAAATAAAGTGCACATTTTAGCAGAATAAAGTTGAAAAAGGATAAGTTATGTCAAAAATCCAACTGGTTGCTCAAGCCAATTTGCCTACCGAATATGGCATATTTAAAATGGTCGGATTTGAATTTCCCGATACAAAAAAAGAACATGTCGCTTTAGTGATGGGTGATATTTCAAACCAAGATGAGCCTGTGCTCGCCCGCATTCATTCGGAATGCTTAACGGGTGATGCGTTACACAGTTTAAAATGTGATTGTGGTTTCCAGCTTGCAGCCGCATTACGTCAAATTAGCGAAGCGGGTCGTGGTGTGTTGATCTATCATCGTGAAGAAGGACGAGGCATTGGTCTAATTAATAAAATTCGTGCTTATTCATTACAAGATCAAGGGATGGATACTATTGAAGCCAACCTTGCATTAGGCTTTAAAGCTGATGAGCGTAACTTTAATGTGTGTGCTGATATGTTTGAATTATTAGGTGTGAAGCAAGTTCGCTTGATGACAAACAACCCACAAAAAGTAGAAACCATGAAAAAAGCAGGCATTAATATCGTAGAACGTGTGCCATTGAATGTAGGTGAAAACCGTTACAATACGAAATATCTTGATACTAAAGCAAAAAAAATGGGCCATTACATTGTGCATAATAATGAAGAACATTTAATGACTTGCCCACATTGCCAAGAAGAAGTGATTTAATAAAAAGCCATACAACTGTATGGCTTTTCTTTTATCAAAACAATTATTGATTAACACCCCAATTACGGGTGTCTTTATCAAATTTCATGCCTGAATGGGATCCTTCCGAACCATTAAAATAAACGTCTTTATTTGCGCAAGCTGAAATCACTAATGCACCAATAACGATAAGAATCAATTTTTTTCATTATGTTTACCTTTTTCAAAACTAACTTGCCAAAAATTGTATCACAACTTTTACCGATTTATCCTGCTTAAATTAGCTGATTTCTTGCAAAATTCATACTTGGCTTCTACAATACCGCCTCATTTTTTAACTTGTAGTTCGTAAACCTCCTACATAAAAAAACTAGGTATCCTATGAATATTTCAAATCCTAATCTCAACCGTAAAGCCCTTGTGATCTTCTCTGGTGGACAAGATTCCACAACCTGTTTAATTCAAGCTATTGCCGAATATGGCGTAGAAAAATGTCGAAACCGTCACCTTTCAATACGGCCAACGTCACGCTATAGAATTAGAAAAAGCCCGTTGGATCGCCAAAGATCTCGGCGTAAAAACAAACGTTGATTGATACGTCCGTCATCAAATCTATCACCCACAATGCCTTAATGGATGCAAACGCTGAAATTGAGCAAAAAGACGATGAATTACCTAATACCTTTGTGGATGGTCGCAACGCACTCTTCTTATTGTATGCGGCGATTTACGCAAAAGGACAAGGTATTAATGACATTATCACAGGCGTATGTGAAACAGATTTCAGTGGCTATCCCGATTGCCGAAATGTGTTTATTAAATCCATGAATGTCACCCTTAATTTAGCCATGGATTATCCGTTCAATTTAAAAACACCGCTAATGTATCTCACCAAAGCACAAACTTGGGCATTAGCTGATGAATTAGGTGCGTTAGATTATGTTCGTCAGCATACTCACACTTGCTATGAAGGTGTTGAAGGTGGCTGTGGAGAATGCCCGAGTTGCAAATTGAGAGATAAAGGCTTGCAGGAATATTTAGCAACAAAAGCAAAAGCTTAGTATCTCGATAACTCACTCCATAACAGATTAAATAGATTCAAATGAACCCCAAGTGCGGTCAAAATTCAAGTCAAATTTTGACCGCACTTTTACTTAATATAGTATCCTTATCTTTTCTCATCTTTGATTTTATAAACGCGTCATTTTTTTGATAAAATCACGCTAACTTTTTTTATAAATAAGTAACTAATTTTAAAAAATGACTACAAATTATTCTGCTCAAGAAATTACGGTTCTAAAGATCTCGAACCGGTGCAAATTCGCCCCTGGTATGTACACGGACACTACCGTCCGAATCACCTTGCACAAGAAGTTATCGATAACAGTGTGGACGAAGCTCTTGCAGGTTTTGCCACTAAAATTGAAGTAATTTTACACGCTGATCAATCCCTTGAAGTCATTGATAATGGCCGTGGGATGCCTGTTGATATTCACCCAACTGAAGGGGTTTCAGGTGTGGAAGTCATCTTAACCAAACTTCATGCTGGCGGTAAATTCTCAAATAAAAACTATGAATTTGCCGGTGGTTTACACGGGGTGGGGATTTCTGTCGTCAATGCCCTTTCTGAACGCGTTGATATTCAAGTTAAACGTAACGGTGAAGTGTATAAAATTGCCTTTGAAAATGGTGCAAAAGTAGAAGAATTAGAAGTCATCGGGACTTGTGGCAGACGCACGACCGGCACCACCGTTCACTTCAAACCAAACCCAAAATATTTTGATAGCAAGAATTTTTCTGTTAGTCGTTTACGCCACTTATTGCGTGCTAAAGCCGTACTTTGTTCAGGCTTAGAGATTAAATTTGTCGATAAAGTGAATAATACTGAAGATGTGTGGTGCTATCAAGATGGTTTATCCGATTACTTAACCGAAGCGGTAAATGGTTTTGAAACCTTGCCTGAAAAACCTTTTGTCGGTGAATTTAAAGGATCCACTGAGGCGGTAAGCTGGGCATTATTATGGTTACCTGAAGGTGGTGAGCTTATTGCAGAAAGCTATGTAAACTTGATTCCAACAATACAAGGCGGAACACACGTAAATGGTCTTCGCCAAGGCTTGCTTAATGCCATGACTGAATATTGCGAATTCCGCAATAAATTACCACGTGGGGTGAAATTAACCGCAGACGATATTTGGGATCGCTGTGCTTACATTCTTTCACTCAAAATGCAAGATGCCCAATTTGCCGGCCAAACCAAAGAACGCTTATCTTCCCGTCAAAGTGCGGTCTTTGTTGCGGGTGTTTTAAAAGATGCCTTCAGTTTATGGTTGAATCAAAACGTACAAGATGCCGATCGCTTAGCTGAAATGGCGATCAGTTCTGCACAACGTCGTTTAAATGCCGCTAAAAAAGTCGTACGTAAAAAATTGGTGAGTGGTCCTGCTCTACCAGGAAAATTAGCCGATTGTGCATCACAAAATTTAGAAAAACCGAATTATTCTTAGTAGAGGGTGACTCTGCCGGTGGATCGGCTAAACAGGCGCGTGATCGTGAATATCAAGCAATCCTGCCGTTACGTGGAAAAATCTTAAATACTTGGGAAGTAGCCAGCGATCAAGTGCTTGCCTCAACGGAAATTCATGATATTGCAGTGGCGCTTGGTATCGATCCTGATAATGAAGATTTATCTCAACTCCGTTACGGTAAAGTCTGTATTTTAGCCGATGCGGACTCCGATGGTTTACATATTGCTACCCTACTCTGTGCACTCTTTTTACGTCACTTCCCGAAATTGGTTCAAGATGGGCATGTTTATGTGGCAATGCCACCACTCTATCGTATCGACTTAGGCAAAGAAGTGTTTTATGCTCTCGATGAAAGCGAAAAAGAAGCCATTTTAGAACGCTTAAAAGGTAAAAAAGGTACCTTAAACGTACAACGCTTCAAAGGTTTGGGTGAAATGGATCCGTCACAATTACGTGAAACTACTATGGATCCGAATACACGCCGTTTAGTTCAATTAACCTATGAGCTAGGCGAAGATCAAGGGGCTGAAACATTAGAATTAATGGATATGTTACTCGCCAAAAAACGAGCGGAAGATCGCAAAAATTGGTTACAAACCAATGGCGACCAAGTGGATTTAACCGTTTAATTATTTGAGGTCAATCATGAACGAACAACGTCGAGATTTCTTTAAAAATAGTGCGCTAGGCCTAGCAACAATTACATTAGGTGCAGGTTTAAGCCTTATTCCTTCTGCTCAAGCAGAGGAAAAGCCCTCTAATACGGCAACCACCGCAGTTGAAAATTTACCAGAAATTGAAGCTGAGCTGACGCTTGCACCCAATGTGCCAAAACCGATTGAACGTAATCACCCTGCAAAAGTCGTGGTAAAACTGACCGCACTTGAGCAAATTATGGATTTAATGGATGGTGTGCAATTTAAATTCTGGACATTAAATGGTAGCGTTCCTGCGCCGTTTATTCGTGTACGCGAAGGCGATATGGTGGAAGTACAACTTTCCAACTCAGCAAGTTCAATGATGCCGCACAGTATCGATTTTCACGCTGCCGCTGTGCCAATGGGTGGTGCTATCGCAAGTGAAACCCCGCCAACGCGTACATCCACCTTCCAATTTAGAGCGTTACGTTCAGGGATTTATTTATACCACTGCGGCAGCCAACCTGTGGATATTCACCTTGCCAAAGGGATGTATGGTTTAGTTTTAGTTGAGCCGAAAGAAGGCCTGCCAAAAGTGGATCGCGAATTTTACATTATGCAAAGTGAATTCTATACCAAAGGTGAATTTGGCGATCCTGGCTTGCAGCCATTCAGTATGCAAAAAGCCATTGATGAGCGCCCAGAATATGTGTTGTTCAACGGCAAAGTCGGTGCAACTATGGATGAAAATGCCTTAAAAGCAAAAACTGGCGAAACAATTCGCCTATTTGTAGGAAATGCGGGGCCGAATTTATGCTCTTCTTTCCACTTAATCGGTGCGGTATTTGACAATGTGTATGTGGAAGGCGGTACACTTGTTAATCACAACGTCCAAAACCACATTGATTCCATCCGGTAGTGCCACTATGGTGGAAACGAGAATTGATGTGCCGGGTACTTATGTCTTTATGGATCATTCCATTTTCCGCGCTGTAAATAAAGGCACAATGGGACATATTGTGGTTGAAGGCGAAAAAAATCCGAATATTTATTCTGGCAAATTAAAAGACGAAGCCTTTAAAGAAGCCAATCCACAAAAACCTCAACCCGTTCCTTATGAAATAGACAGTCATAAAGGAATAGATATGGGACATTCTCCTCACGAACATTCAGATGAGAATTCTGGTGCAACCAGAAAATAGATTAGAAGAATATGAGCAATATTAACTACGAAGGCATCGAGCAGATGCCACTTCGCACCTTTACAGAAAAGGCTTACCTTAATTATTCAATGTACGTCATTATGGATCGTGCATTGCCTTTTATTGGAGATGGCTTAAAGCCTGTTCAACGTCGTATTGTCTATGCGATGTCTGAACTGGGTTTAAATGCCGCGGCAAAATTTAAAAAATCCGCGCGTACCGTCGGTGATGTGTTGGGTAAATTCCATCCACACGGCGACTTAGCCTGTTATGAAGCCATGGTATTAATGGCTCAGCCCTTTTCTTACCGTTATCCTTTAGTGGATGGCCAAGGAAACTGGGGGGCGCCAGATGATCCTAAATCATTCGCGGCAATGCGTTATACAGAATCTCGCTTGTCCAAAATCTCTGAAATTCTATTATCTGAATTAGGTCAAGGCACTGTTGATTTCCAACCGAACTTTGATGGCACCTTAGAAGAACCACAATATTTGCCTGCTCGTTTACCCTCATATTCTCTTAAATGGCACAACAGGGATTGCTGTCGGGATGGCAACAGATATTCCACCACACAATATTAATGAAGTGGCGGATGCAGCTGTCCTGTTATTAGATAATCCAAAAGCGGGATTAGATGATGTGCTCAATATCATTCAAGGCCCTGATTTCCCAACTGAAGCGGAAATTATTTCTCCTAAAGATGATATTCGAAAAAAATGTATGAAACCGGTCGTGGATCCATCAAAATGCGTGCAACATGGCATAAAGAAGACGGTGAAATCATCATTAGCGCACTTCCTCATCAATCTTCACCATCAAAAAAATCATTGCACAAATTGCTGAGCAAATGACCGCGAAAAAAATTACCAATGGTGGAAGATATTCGTGATGAAGCGGATTACGAAAATCCTGTGCGTATCGTGCTTGTGCCACGTTCAAATCGTGTTGATACTGATGCCTTGATGGCGCATTTATTTGCAACGACCGATCTCGAAAAAAGCTATCGTGTGAATATGAATATGATCGGGCTTGATCATAAACCAGCCGTGAAAGGCTTACTTCAAGTTCTTACCGAATGGCTGACATTCCGTCGTACTACTGTGACACGTCGTTTACAACATCGTTTAGATAAAGTACTTGCTCGTTTACATATTTTAGATGGTTTGATGATTGCCTTCCTCAATATTGATGAAGTGATTGAAATTATTCGTACTGAAGATGAACCTAAACAAGTTTTAATGGCTCGTTTTAACTTAAGTGATGAACAGGCAGAAGCCATTTTAAACTTACGTTTACGCCATTTAGCCAAATTAGAAGAACATCAATTACAAGCTGAAAAAGATAAACTCGAAGAAGAGCGGTCAAATTTAGAGTTAATTTTAGGATCGGAACGCCGCTTAAATACTTTGATCAAAAAAGAAATTCAAGAAGATGCGAAAAAATACGCCAGCCCTAGAATGTCTCAATTAGTTGAGCGTGAAGAAGCGAAAAGCGATTTCTGAAAGTGAAATGACCCCAGCTGAACCTGTTACCGTCATCTTATCTGAAATGGGCTGGGTTCGTTGTGCGAAAGGTCATGATATTGATCCGGAAGGATTAAGCTATAAAGCAGGCGATAAATATCTGGCGCACGCTTGTGGTAAAAGTAATCAACCGGTGATCTTTATTGATAGCACTGGTCGTAGCTACGCTTTAGATCCGTTAAGCTTGCCTTCTGCGCGTTCACAAGGTGAACCGCTCACCGGTAAACTTACATTACCGGCAGGTGCGACTATTGAACAGGTTATTATGGAACCTGAAAAAAACAAGAATTATTGATGGCATCAGATGCAGGATATGGTTTTATTTGCAAATTTGAAGATTTAATTGCACGTAATAAAGCAGGAAAAGCCTTGATTTCTTTGCCAGAAAATGCGAAAGTCTTGAAACCTGAGACACTTTCCGAGTCGGCCTCACTTCTTGTGTCCCTCACTTCAGCGGGTCGAATGCTGATTTTTTTCCGGTACGGGATTTACCGGCATTATCAAAAGGGAAAAGGCAACAAAAATCATCAGTATTCCAGCAGCGAATGCAAAAGCGCGGTCAGAATTATTGGTGAAATTGTTCTTAATTTCAGAGCAAGCTAGCCTTGAGTTCCATTCCGGTAAACGAAAAATCACATTAAAACCGGAAGATCTGCAAAAATTCCGAGCGGAACGCGGCAGAAAAGGCTCCCAATTACCACGAGGATTACATAGTAATGTTGACATTGTGGTGGTTGAACCTGAACACAACTCATAAGAATTCTCGAAACCAAACTAAATAGGAGGATATTTCGTGAATATTGTTTTTGATACCTATCAAACTCTTGCTTTAGCAAGCTTTGTATTATTACTTGGTTATTTTCTAGTAAAACGTATTCGCGTTTTACAAACATTCAATATCCCTGAGCCTGTTGTTGGTGGCTTTATTGTGGCTATTGCATTAACCATTTTATACAAAGTAAACGGCACCTCATTTACCTTTGAGAAAAGCTTACAAACATCTATGATGTTAGTATTCTTCTCCTCTATCGGTTTAAGTGCAAACTTTGCCCGCTTAGTTAAAGGCGGAAAACCATTAGTTATCTTCCTACTTGTCGCTGCCCTTCTCATTGTTTTCCAAAATGTCATCGGTATTTTAGGTACTCAATTATTAGGTATTGATCCTGCTTACGGTTTACTTGCAGGTTCTGTTACCTTAACGGGTGGTCATGGTACAGGTGCAGCTTGGGCTGAAACATTCACCAAAGAATTTAACCTACCTGCTGCAACAGAAATTGCGATGGCATGTGCCACATTCGGTTTAGTCTTCGGTGGTATCTTAGGTGGTCCAGTATCTCGTTATTTATTAAATCGTCAAAAACAAGGTGAAAACCCAGAGAATGATGAAGTAGATGACGTACAAGAGGCATTTGAACACCCGACTTACAAACGTAAAATAAATGCGCGCTCAATCATTGAGACCATCGCAATGCTTTCTTTATGTTTACTCATCGGTCAATACTTAGATGGCTTAACAAAAGGTACACAAATGCAATTACCAACATTCGTATGGTGTTTGTTTACTGGTGTAATTATTCGTAACAGCTTAACCAATTTATTCAAATTCCAAGTGGCTGATTCAGCGATTGACGTATTAGGTAGTGTAGGTTTATCTATCTTCTTAGCCATCGCCTTAATGTCTCTCAAACTTTGGGAATTGGTAGGCCTTGCAGCAGATGTACTCATTATCTTAGCGGTTCAAGTTGCCTTCATGGCTTTCTTCGCCATCTACGTCACATACCGTATGATGGGCAAAGATTATGATGCGATTGTATTAAGTGCGGGTCACTGTGGTTTTGGTCTCGGTGCAACACCAACAGCCGTTGCTAACATGCAAGCGATTACTAGTCGTTTCGGACCTTCTCACAAAGCGTTCTTAATCGTACCAATGGTAGGGGCGTTCTTTATCGACTTATTAAATAATGGTATTTTTAAAAAAATGTTCTTAAACCTTGTTAAATACCTTCATTAATAAAAATATAAAAAAGAAAGGCTGACATTTTGTCAGCCTTTTTACTTTGCAAATCCATTATGCTAAATATTCTAAAAAATTCCCCTACCGTGTGGAAAGATCCAAATACCAGCACAATGTCATTTTTATTTGCATTTTTTTAACCGCACTTTTGCACACCTTCAACAACAGAATCTTCAGAAACACTTTTTGGCTGATGGACAAACAGTTATTAATTTTTGCATTTAAGTCATCACCCGATTGACCACGGTAACCGCCTAATGTAACACAGTACCATTGGTCAATAATGGAAGTAAGCTGGGTAAACACCGACTCGGCATCTTTATCTTTTAACATTCCGCAAACGGCAATAATGCGACCTGATATTTGTGCTTTAAGTGCGGCCAATTTCTCGGCTAAATATTTTGCTGCATGAGGATTATGCCCAACATCGATGATCACTTTTGGCAACTGTGAATAGGATACATTCAAGCGTTCTGCCAATTTTTCTAATTGATTACCTTTCAATTGTTGGAAACGACCCACTAATTCCACTTCAATTAATGAACGTTTAATGGTATCGACAGAAATATCAAAAGGCATCTGTTCAACAGCCGCCAAAGCGGTTGCCGCATTAGCTAATGGAATTTGGCAAAACGGCAGATTTTCTAACCGCACTTTATTGCTCTGCCACATCCAAGTTTGCTCATTGGCTTTAAACGACCAAGTGACATCTCGGCGTGAAACGTGACAATGTAATTTCTCCGCTTGTTCTAACATAGGCTGCGGAACATTGGGTTCGCCAATCACAATCGGTTTTATTCGCGCGGAAAAATCCCCGCTTTTTTTCAAAAACCAATTTCTTCGCGAGTTGAACCTAGAAAAATCTGTATGATCAATATCAATACTGGTGATAACTGCCAGATCATTATCGACAATATTGGTTGCATCTAAACGTCCACCAAGCCCCACTTCTAAAATGACGACATCAAGCTTCGCTTGTTTAAATAAATGCAAAGCTGATAAGGTGCTAAATTCAAAATAAGTGAGGGAGTGCGTTTTATGCTTTTCGATAAAATCAAAAGAAGCAGTATGCATTTCATCCGGCAAGTCTTGATTTTGAATACGAACACGTTCGTTATAACGCAATAAATGAGGTGAGGAATACACACCCACATGCAAACCGTGATTTAACAAAATAGTTTCAAGCAAACGACAAGTCGTGCCTTTGCCATTTGTCCCCCCCACCGTGATCACATAAGGTGCGGGATTCAAGAGATCCAATTCTTCAGCCACTGATTTAATACGCTCTAGCCCTAAATCAATAGCCTTAAAGTGACTGTTTTCCAAATAAGAAAGCCACTCAGCGAGTGGCGAAGTGGCTTTTAAATTCATTGTATTACTCATGTTCAACAACTTCTACTTCAACAAAAGGTGAAGGTTGATTAGTGAGTTTGCTTAAAAAGGTTTCCAAGGGTTGAACGCATTTCTGAACGTTTCACGATCATATCAATCGCCCCTTTCTCGAGTAAGAATTCACTACGTTGGAAGCCTTCTGGTAATTTTTCACGTACGGTTTGTTCAATAACTCGTGGACCTGCAAAACCGATTAATGCTTTTGGTTCAGCAATGTTTACATCACCTAACATCGCAAAAACTTGCAGATACACCACCTAATGTTGGATCCGTTAATACAGAAATAAACGGCACACCTTTTTTTCACGCATTTGCGCTAATACCGCACTGGTTTTTGCCATTTGCATTAATGAGAAAAAGTGCTTCTTGCATACGTGCACCACCACTTGCAGAGAAACATACAAATGGACAGTTTAATTCAATTGCTTTTTTTCTGCCGCTTTTTACAAATTTTGAACCCACAACAGAGCCCATTGAACCGCCCATGAAACTAAAGTTAGATGCGGCAACAACTACAGGCATGTTGTAAAAGTGTACCCGTCATTGTGATTAACGCATCTTTTTCACCGGTTTCTTTTTTTGTGCAGCAGTAATACGATCTTTATATTTTTTTAAATCTTTAAATTTAAGAATATCTTTTTGGTTCTAAATCAGCCGACAATTCTTGGCTTGAACCTTCATCTAATAAGGCTAAAAAGGCGCTCACGAGCATCAATGCGCATATGATGGCCGCATTTTGGGCAAACATGTAAATTACGTTTTACTTCTTCGCCGTAAAGGACTTGTTCGCAAGAGGTACATTTTGTCCAAACCCCTTCTGGCACGTTTGCTTTTACGTGATGTAGCGGAAGAGGTTCCTTTGCTAAAAAAATTTTATCAATCCAGCTCATTTTTTTACCTTTTTTTATTAACTAGAAAAGTTTGCGTATTTAATCATAATTTAGCGAAATTTGCTAGTCAGATGAGATTCTCTTCTAAAAAAACAACGGTCCTAAATTTTTTTCTGTGGAATCGCAAATTTTTTTCAGGGTAAATGACATTTACTAAATACAGGCCTTCAGGTTTCGCTGTTGGTGCGGCTAATTTACGATCTTTTTGCTCTAACAACCATTTCATCCACTCAACAGGTTGATTGCCGGCACCGACTTCAATCAGGCTTCCCACGATGTTGCGTACCATATGATGCACAAAAGCATTGGCTTGAATATCCACAATAATGTACTGCCCTTTTCGCACCACATTTAAATGATGCACATTTCGCCAAGGGGTATTCGATTGGCATTGTGCCGCGCGGAAAGAAGAAAAATCATTTTCCCCCAATAAGAACTGCCCTGCTTGGTGCATTTTCTTTTCGTCTAAATCTAAATGGCAATGGGTAATCCCTTCCGGCAAAAATGGCTGAACGTAATTTATTGCAATACAAGATATAACGATAACGACGCGCGGTTGCAGAAAAAAACGGGCATGAAATTCATCATTCACCACCTTTGCCCAACTCACAGAAATATCATCAGGTAAATTCGCATTGGTACCAAATGCCCAAGCTTTTTCAGGACGAACTGCTGTAGTTTCAAAATGCACCACTTGTCCTGTGCCATGAACACCAGAGTCTGTTCTGCCCGCACAAAAACACTTCAATTTTTTTCATTTGCCACGAAAGATAACGCTTTTTTTCTAATTCTTCTTGCACACTGCGCACTTTCTCTTGTCGCTGCCAGCCACAATATTGTTTTCCGTTATATTCAATACCTAAGGCTATCTTCATTGGAAAAATACTCCTAAAAACGATTTCAAATTTGACCGCACTTTTGCCCGAAAAGAAAAAAACACCAATAACTCATCATTATTGGTGTTCTTATCCTAAAGCTAAAAAAATTAAGCACGTTTGAAGTCAATGTGAACCAATTTTTGGTTTGAATGGATGACGTTGCATTGCTTGAACTTTCACTGCAACTTCTTTACCTTCAACCACTAAAGTGATTACATCGCTATAGAAAGAATCGTGAACTTGTGCGTTGTTTAATTCATCGTGATTTAAGATGATTGAAACAGGTGCTTCGCTGCCACCATAAATGATTGCAGGGATTTGACCATTGTGACGCAGGCGGCGGCTCGCACCCTTACCTTGCGCTTGACGAACTTCAGCGTTAAATTTAAATGCCATTTTAATGTTCTCTTGATTAAAAGTTTAAAAATAAAAAAATTGCAGGCGACCCAGCAATTTTTCCTAAATTTGCTCAAAGACAAACTTTGAGAGCGACGGATTATAAAAATATTCAGCCCCACAATGCAAATTTACTCAGCAAATTTTTTTCTAGGCTTTTTCAAGGCAAAGCGATTAAAAATAAGCCCCAATTTTTTTAATTAATTTTTAACTAACTGATTGTAAGTGGGTTTCAAATGGAATTTCTTATCAGCTTTTTTTACCGATTACGGTTATTGGGCGGTGCTATTTGTTCTTATTATTTGTGGCTTTGGTGTACCCATTCCAGAAGATATCACGCTCGTATCCGGTGGCGTAATTGCTGGTCTTTATCCTGAAAGTGTCAATTCCCATTTAATGTTATTAGTCAGTATGATTGGTGTGCTTGCTGGTGACTCTTGTATGTATTGGCTTGGTCGCATTTACGGCACCCGAATTCTTCGTTTCCGCCCAATGCGCAAAGTGCTCACCTTACAACGCTTAAAAATGGTGCGTGAAAAATTTGCCCAATACGGCAACCGTGTTTTATTTGTGGCTCGTTTTCTTCCAGGATTACGCGCGCCAATTTATATGGTTTCTGGTATTACCCGCCGCGTCAGTTACACACGCTTTGTATTAATTGATTTCTGTGCTGCCATTATTTCCGTACCAATTTGGGTTTATCTTGGCGAATTAGGTGCTAAAAAAACTTAGATTGGTTACACGAACAAATTCAAAAAGGTCAGCTTGTAATTTACATCCTTGTTGGTGCATTAGCGGTTTTCTTATTCTGGAAATGGAAAAAAGCGAAGAAACAGGCTAAATAATTTCTTATAAAGTGCGGTTAAAATTTTATAAATTTTCGTCAATTAAAAAAACGCTTAATAATTTTATTAAGCGTTTTTTTGTTTTTTTGTTAACCTACTCTCACATCTTTATTTTTCTAAATAAGCAGAAAAAGATGTCCCTTGAAACTTACATTTCAAGGGACAGAGCTTTATGAGAAATCTTTTTCTCTTATTGTAACAACGTTTTTTTCATTTCGCAGTGCCATTACAACGAGGTGAATTCTATCTATTTATTTTTTTATCGTCAATATTTTTTTTATACAAAAAAATCTGTTAAAAATTTAAACAAAAAAACTAATAAAAAAAGGAACCAACCTTATGGAAAAATAAAAACTTACATTATATCCTTGGCCTCGACCTTGGTATCGCCTCTGTTGGCTGGGCTGTAGTTGAAATTGACGAAAAAGAGAATCCTCTACGTTTAATTGATGTTGGTGTACGTACTTTCGAACGAGCAGAATTACCCAAAACAGGTGAAAGCCTCGCACTTTCTCGCCGTTTAGCCCGCTCCGCTCGTCGATTAACTCAACGTCGCGTTGCTCGCCTGAAAAAAGCAAAACGACTTCTAAAATCAGAAAATATCCTATTATCCACTGATGAATGTCTTCCTCATCAAGTTTGGCAGCTACGTGTAGAAGGTCTAGATCGAAAACTAGAACGCCAAGAATGGGCTGCTGTGTTATTGCATTTAATTAAGCATCGTGGTTATTTATCTCAGCGTAAAAATGAAAGTAAAAGCGAAAATAAAGAGCTAGGTGCGTTATTAAGCGGTGTAGCCAGTAACCATGAATTATTACAACAAGCTACATATCGCACGCCCGCAGAACTTGCTGTAAAAAAATTTGAGATCGAAGAAGGTCATATCCGTAACCAGCAAGGCGCATATACTCACACGTTTAGCCGACTAGACTTACTCGCCGAAATGGAACTTCTCTTCTCTCGTCAACAACACTTTGGTAATCCATTCGCTTCAGAAAAATTATTAGAAAATTTAACCGCACTTTTAATGTGGCAAAAGCCTGCCTTATCTGGTGAAGCCATTTTTAAAAATGCTCGGTAAATGTACTTTTGAAGATGAATATAAGGCGGCTAAAAAAATACCTATACTGCAGAACGTTTTGTTTGGATAACAAAATTAAATAATTTACGTATTCAAGAAAAATGGCTTAGAGCGTGCTTTAAGTGATAATGAACGTTTAATGTTAATCGAACAACCTTATGAAAAAGTTAAATTAACTTATGCACAAGTCCGTTCAATATTAAATTTATCTGATGATGCAATCTTTAAAGGCGTCCGTTATTCCGGTGAAGATAAAAAAGCCATTGAAACCAAAACAACGCTGATGGAAATGAAAGCCTATCACCAAATTCGCAAGGTATTAGAAGGTAATAACCTAAAAGCTGAATGGGCAGAATTAAAGGCAAATCCAACATTATTAGATGAAATTGGCACAGCATTTTCATTATATAAAACTGATGAAGATATCAGCGCTTACTTAGCGGGCAAACTCTCTCAACCTGTATTAAATGCCTTATTGGAAAATCTTAGTTTTGATAAATTTATCCAATTATCTCTTAAAGCTTTATATAAAATTCTGCCATTAATGCAACAAGGACTACACTATGACGAGGCTTGTCGTGAAATTTATGGCGATCATCATGGTAAAAAAACAGAAGAAAACCATCACTTCTTACCTCAGATTCCAGCTGATGAAATTCGTAACCCTGTGGTTTTACGAACACTCACGCAGGCTCGTAAAGTCATTAATGGCATAGTGAGATTATATGGTTCGCCCGCTCGTATTCATATTGAAACAGGACGAGAAGTGGGCAAATCCTACAAAGATCGTCGTGAACTAGAAAAACGTCAAGAAGAAAATCGTAAACAGCGTGAAAACGCAATCAATGAGTTTAAAGAGTATTTTCCTCATTTTGCTGGTGAACCTAAAGCCAAAGACATTCTAAAAATGCGACTTTATAAACAACAAAATGCAAAATGTTTATATTCCGGCAAACCTATCGAATTACACCGTTTATTAGAAAAAGGCTATGTAGAAGTCGATCATGCCCTACCGTTTTCCCGTACTTGGGATGATAGCTTCAACAATAAAGTACTAGTGCTTGCTAATGAAAATCAAAAACAAAGGCAATTTAACCCCTTTTTGAATGGCTTGATGGTAAACATAACAGCGAACGCTGGAGAGCTTTCAGAGCATTAGTTGAAACGACTGCATTCCCTTATGCAAAAAAACAACGCATCCTAAGCCAAAAACTTGATGAAAAAGGCTTTATTGAGCGTAACTTAAATGATACGCGCTACGTTGCTCGTTTCTTATGTAACTTTATTGCAGATAATATGCACTTAACAGGTGAAGGAAAACGCAAAGTATTTGCTTCCAATGGGCAAATTACTGCTTTACTTCGTGGCCGTTGGGGATTAGCAAAATCACGGGAAGACAATGACCGCCATCACGCTTTAGATGCCGTTGTGGTCGCTTGCTCAACCGTCGCTATGCAGCAAAAAATCACACGTTTTGTTCGTTTTGAAGCAGGCGATGTATTCACTGGTGAACGAATAGATCGTGAAACGGGTGAAATTATTCCATTACACTTCCCTACACCATGGCAATTTTTCAAACAAGAAGTTGAAATCCGAATTTTTAGTGATAATCCTAAACTGGAGCTAGAAAATAGATTGCCGGATCGTCCACAAGCCAATCATGAATTTGTCCAACCTCTGTTTGTATCTCGAATGCCAACACGCAAAATGACGGGTCAAGGACACATGGAAACCGTGAAATCAGCGAAACGTCTCAATGAAGGGATAAGCGTGATTAAAATGCCACTCACTAAATTAAAATTAAAAGATTTAGAATCAATGGTAAATCGTGAGCGTGAAAAAGAGCTTTATGACGCATTAAAAGCTCGTCTAGAGGCTCTTAATGATGATCCTGCCAAAGCGTTTGCTGAACCTTTTATGAAAAAAGGTGGAGCTATTGTTAAATCAGTACGAGTAGAACAAGTACAAAAATCTGGCGTATTAGTCCGTGAGGGTAATGGTGTGGCAGATAATGCGTCTATGGTGAGGGTGGATGTTTTTCACTAAAGATAGAAAAATATTTCCTTGTGCCAATTTATACCTGGCAAGTAGCTAAGGGTATTTTGCCTAATAAAGCTGCGACACAATATAAAGATGAGGAAGATTGGGAAGTGATGGATAACTCTGCAACTTTCAAATTTTCATTGCACCAAAATGATTTAGTAAAATTAGTCACTAAAAAGAAAACCATTTTTGGTTACTTTAATGGACTTAATCGTGCCACAGGTAATATTGATATTAAAGAGCATGATTTAGATAAATCAAAAGGAAAACAAGGTGTTTTTGAAGGTGTTGGTATTAAACTAGCCCTCTCCTTCGAAAAATATCAAGTAGATGAGCTTGGGAAAAATATTTGTTTATGTAAACCAAGTAAACGTCAACCTGTTCGTTAATCTCAACTTAATCCTCATACGTATTACGTATGGGGATTTTTTTGTAAGGATAAATTATGACATGGAGAAGTCTTCTTATTAGTAAAGGGGGAAAACTCTCTTTGCATCAGCAACAAATGCTGATTCAACAAGAAGGAAATGAATTTACCGTTCCTTTAGAAGATATTGCTATTGTTGTTGTGGAAAGCCGAGAAACGGTGATTACCCTTCCTTTACTCTCTGCATTCGGTTTATACGGGATCACTTTATTGAGTTGTGATGAACAATTTTTACCTTGTGGTCAATGGCTTCCTTTTAATCAATATTATCGACAATTAAAAACCCTTAAATTACAACTTGAAACCAGTTTGCCACTGAAAAAACAACTTTGGCAACGTATTGTGCAACAAAAAATTCGTAATCAAGCAAAAGTCTTATCACTCTGTCATTATCAAGAAAAATCAGATCGGTTACTCCGGCTCGCTAATTTAGTGAAATCAGGTGATAAAGATAATCTTGAGGCACAAAGTGCGGTCATTTATTTCTCTGGATTATTCGGCACTCATTTCAGACGAAAAGAAGAAGACAATGCAATTAATATACATCTGAACTATGCTTATTCCGTTGTGCGTTCAGCCGTGGCGAGAAGTCTTGTACTTTATGGTTGGCTACCACAATTAGGCTTATTTCATCATAGCGAACTCAATGCCTTTAATTTAGCGGATGATTTTATTGAACCGTTTCGCCCTATTGTTGATTTGCTGGTATGGAACTTGCTCGAAAAAGGATTACTCTCCCAAAATCTCAGTCCTCTATCAAAACAGCAATTAATCAAAATCTTGCATCATCAACTGCGCTTTAACCAAGAAAAAGTGAGTGTTTTAACTGCTATTGATAAAACCATTGCCTCTTTACAAATTGCACTTATTCAAAAAAATGCAACATCATTGCAGTTACCAGAGATCGATATATTGCAGGAATATCAATATGAGTGAGGAAGTATTTATGCGTATGATCGTTTTATTCGATTTACCTGTTACTACAAAAGCGAAAATACGGGTAGCCAACCAATTCCGCCAATTCTTACTTAAAGATGGCTATCAAATGTTGCAACTTTCTATTTACACTCGGATTATTAAAGGGAGAGATGCGTTAGAAAAACATCATAAAAGACTCGTCGCACACTTACCTGAAGAAGGATCTATTCGATGTTTATCTATTACAGAAAAACAATTTGCGAGTATGGAAATTTTAGTGGGAGAGAAAAAACCGCAAGAAAAAAAGGTCAATTCAAATCAATTATTGCTTTTTTTAGCCATTTTTTTAGGTAAAAACAAAAAGCCCCTAAACCTTGCGGCATGGGGCTTTTTGCTGTCCCTATTATAGCACTGCGAAATGAAAAAGGGAGCTACAACGAGGTTGGGCGAATATGTATCATAACAAGTATTATAGCACTGCGAAATGAAAAAGGGAGCTACAACCAAGATTATACAGTGAGCAATAGCCACTACATTATAGCACTGCGAAATGAAAAAAAGGGAGCTACAACCTAAACTAGATATGACAGACCCAGCTAACAATTATAGCACTGCGAAATGAAAAAGGGAGCTACAACATAAAAGCCTTATTTTTGCCTATGCAATGGATTATAGCACTGCGAAATGAAAAAGGGAGCTACAACCCGTTTTGACTTCTTGCAAATGTTTTTATCATTATAGCACTGCGAAATGAAAAAAAGGGAGCTACAACCATAAGAGCGGTTATTAATTATTCATCATTATTATAGCACTGCGAAATGAAAAAGGGAGCTACAACATACGATAGTCTTTTAAATTTTGTGCATTGATTATAGCACTGCGAAATGAAAAAGGGAGCTACAACTGAAAATATAGCCTTGTCTTTGGCTATGGTATTATAGCACTGCGAAATGAAAAAGGGAGCTACAACGAGAACAATCCAACATATACGCAATTTTATATTATAGCACTGCGAAATGAAAAAAAGGGAGCTACAACTCAATACAGAAGAATAAGGTTGTTAATATGATTATAGCACTGCGAAATGAAAAAGGGAGCTACAACGATTTTATAAACCATATTCAGATCAAGCTAATTATAGCACTGCGAAATGAAAAAGGGAGCTACAACCCTATTGTTTGGCAGGGTAAAACCTATCAGATTATAGCACTGCGAAATGAAAAAGGGAGCTACAACAACCACTCGGAGCGACTTTTTGATTTTCTGTATTATAGCACTGCGAAATGAAAAAAAGGGAGCTACAACACAAAAATACAGAAAAGAGTGTAAAAGATTAATTATAGCACTGCGAAATGAAAAAAAGGGAGTTATTACAATACATTATTATTTAATAATAATGTATTTAACTTCATTTTCTTCTTGCATTTTTTTCTGATGCTCTCTCTCCCATTTTTTTATATAAAAAAATAGATTAATATCCTAAATAAGACAAGAAATACGAGGTAAGTAAATGCAATACCTAAAAAGTACATTCCATATTACACCATTAATAACGCCAATCAGCACTAAAATAATTAAAAAGCGGAAATAGAAAAAAATACATTAAACATGGCAATAAACTCTCTGCCTAAAAAAAGCGAATAAGAGCAATTTCATCTTTAAACATATTTCCTCCTTATAGTAATCTTAATTAACTATATCCCTCTTGCTTTTAAATAATTCTCCACCGTATCCACAATCGCTTGTGTTTGTGGATCAATTTCAATATTCACTAAATCGCCAATTTGGCGTTTGCCAATCAGAGTTCTATGTAAGGTTTCAGGGATTAAATTCACGCAGAATTCATCGCCTTTCACTTCACCGATAGTAAGACTGATGCCGTCAATCGCGATAAATCCTTTTCGTAAGAATATATTTCATCACGTCTTTAGTAGGTAATTTAAACCAAACCTGACGATTATTTTTCGCTTTCGATAATTTGTGAAACACTTGCGGTACAATAAACGTGGCCGGATAAAAATATGTCCGCCAATTTCTGCACCCATTTGCATTGCACGTTCAATATTGACAAAATCCCCTGCTTTTTAAGCTGCCGAGATTGAGTGATGCGCAAGGTTTCCTGCATTAGGTCAAAGCTCACAAGATCATCATGAATTTCAGTTACTGTTAAGCACACACCGTTATTCGCCACTGATGCACCGATTTCTAAGCCTTTTTCGAATTTCAGCTGGTAATTTTACGATCTGTATTCTAAAAATTATCACTGTCTTTAATTGCATAAATTTGGGCTATGCCCTGTACAATACCCGTAAACATTATTATTCCTTCATTAAAAAAATTTTTTCCAATATTATAGCAATAATTTATGAATTCTCGTCTTTTTTTCTCGATACCGTATTGATATTAAAAAACTTATCCGAATTGCAACACCTATCGGACTTGCCCAATTGGCTCAAACTGGCATGGGCACCGTGGATGTGATTATGGCGGGACGTGTGAGCTCGGCTGATGTAGGCGGTGTCGGTATTGGTGCCTCCATTTGGCTACCTTTAGTACTTTTTCGGACAAGGCTTATTACTCGCCTTGCCACCAACAATTTCCTATTTAAATGGATCTGGACAACGCCATCGCATTGCTCACCAAGTGAGACAAGGCCTTTGGATTTCATTTTTAGTGATGATACCCCTTGCACTCATCATCTATCATAATGATTTCATATTGCAGTTTATGAATATGGATGCCCACATGGCAGATGTGACGATGAATTATTTGCGTGCGATGGTGTGGGGCTTACCAGCCTATTTATTGCTGATTAATTTCCGCTGTTTGAATGATGGCATTGCTAAGACCAAACCGGCCATGGTGATTACCTTCATAGGGTTAATGCTGAACATTCCGCTGAATTATATGTTTATTTACGGCAAATTTGGTGCACCTGCGTTGGGCGGTGTCGGTTGTGGTGTGGCAACGGCTATTGTCAACTGGGCGATGGCAATCTTGATGATTACCTATTCTGCCAAAAACTATAACGAACGTAGTTTAAAAGTCTTTGAAAAGATTATTGAAAAGCCAGACATCAAAACACTGAAAAAATTGACCGCACTTGGTTTGCCTATTGCCATTGCGCTGTGCAGTGAAGTCTCACTGTTTGCATTAAGTAGTTTATTACTTTCCCCATTAGGTGCGGATGTGGTCGCCAGCCACCAAATTGCCTTAAACACCAGTGCCGTAGCCTTTATGTTTCCCCATGTCTATTGCCATGGCTGCAACCATTTTAGTGGCGCAAGAACTCGGTAATCACGCGCCACAAAAAGCCAAAAATCATGGCTCACGCCGCGATTATTCTCGGTTTGATTGCGGCAAGTGTATTGGCGTTGGTGATTTGGGTATTCAGTGCAGAGATTGCCGCATTAATTGTTGGCAATAATGCCACCGTTATTGCCCTTTCAGGCAGCTTATTAGCGATGGCGGCGATTTATCAATTTTCAGATTCAGTGCAAGTCGTTGTGAGCGGTATTTTACGTGGCTATAAAGACACTAAAATTATCCTTTATATCACGTTACTTGCTTATTGGGGCGTAGGTATCCCCGTTGGGTATATTCTTTCCCGCACGGATTGGATTGTTCCAAGCATCGGCGCAAAAGGCTTCTGGGTCGCATTTATCATTGCATTAACCATTGCCGCTGCTTTACTCTTTATGCGGATGCGAAAAATCCAATCACAATCTGATGAAGCCATCATTCAACAGTTAGAAAGATTGAAGTAGTTAAAGTAAAAAGTGCGGTCCAATTTGACCGCACTTTGGTCTTTTACATCACCACAACATCAAACTGTTCTTGGTTGTAATACTGCTCTGTTTTAACTTGAACCTGTTTGCTGATGAACATTTCAATCTCTGGCAATAAACCGTGCGATTCTTCTTTGATTAAATAATCCGCCACAGCTGGAGAGGCGTAAACCACAAATTGTTCACTCGAGAATAAGTGGTTAACGCGAATGATCTCACGCATAATTTCATAGCATACTGTTTCGACGGTTTTCACTCGTCCACGTCCTTGGCAAGTTGGACATTCATCACACAATACGTGTTCTAAACTTTCACGTGTGCGTTTACGCGTCATTTCCACTAAACCAAGTTGAGTAAACCCATTCACATTGGTTTTTACGCGATCTTTTGATAGGGCTTCTTCCAAGGATTCAATCACGCGATTGCGATGCTCATCGGTTTGCATATCAATAAAAATCAATAATGATAATACCGCCTAAATTACGCAGTTGTAGCTGCTGTGCAATGGCTTTAGTCGCTTCAATATTGGTGTTAAAAAAATTGTTTCATCCAAATTTCGATGGCCAACAAATGCACCCGTATTGATATCAATGGTCGTCATGGCTTCGGTTTGCTCAATAATGAGATAGCCGCCTGATTTTTAAATTCACGCGTTTCTCAAGCGCATTTTGAATACCTCGTTCTACGCCATAAATATCAAAAAAATCGGCTGATTGCCCGTATAAAGCATTAATTTTTCACTTAACTCAGGCATAAATTCATCGGTAAATTCTTTAACCTCGTTAAAACAAAGTTTGGAATCAATATGAATTTTCTCTAAATTAGAGCCGATAAAATCACGCAAAATACGCTGTGGCAATGCGGGTTCGCCATAAATTTTAGAGCGCGTTGGATATTTGCCTTTACGCTCAAGCACTTTACGCCATAAACGTTTTAAAAAAATTCTGCATCTTGGCGCAACTCTTCTTCCGTTGCCCCTTCTGTGGCGGTACGAATAATAAAGCCGCCTAACTCATCACAAAAAGGCTCAACTAACGCTTTTAGTCTTGCGCGTTCTTCTTCGCTTTCAATACGTTGCGATACACCAACATGGCTATTTTCCGGCATAAAGACAAGATAACGAGAAGGTAATGTAATATCCGTGGTTAATCTTGCGCCTTTGGTACCCAAAGGATCTTTTACCACTTGTACTACGATATCCTGTCCTTCGCGTACGAGTTCAGAAATGGTTTTTGCACGGAATTGCTTTTGTTCGTTCACATCAACACATTCGGTATGTGAAACAATATCGGAAGCGTGTAAAAATGCGGCTTTTTCTAAACCGATATCCACAAATGCGGACTGCATTCCCGGTAAAACACGGGTTACTCGTCCTTTATAGATATTCCCCACGATGCCACGTTTGGCTTGACGTTCAATATGAACTTCTTTTAAAACGCCCGTTTCCACCAACGCAACGCGGGTTTCATTGGGCGTAACATTCATTAATAATTCAACAGAATTCATTTTTTCGACCTTAGTTTTAATGGTATAAGTCTATCGAAAAGGAAAATAGAATAATAGACCCAAATAAGGTAAAATGTGACCTTTCTCAAATTTTCATGACTTTTTTTGGGGTAGTTAATGTTTGGTTTAGACCCAACACTTATTACTTTTAGTATTTATATTTTCGGCATGATTTTAATCGGCGTTCTTGCCTATTATTATACAAACAATTTATCCGATTACATTTTAGGTGGCCGTAAACTCGGAAGTTTTGTGACAGCCATGTCTGCTGGCGCATCTGATATGTCAGGCTGGCTATTAATGGGCTTGCCTGGTGCGGTATATGTATCTGGTTTAGTAGAAGGTTGGATCGCGATTGGTTTAATCCTCGGGGCTTATTTTAACTGGTTGCTCGTGGCTGGTCGCTTACGAATCTATACCGAATTTAATAATAATGCGCTCACATTACCGGAATATTTCCACCACCGCTTTGGCACATCACATAATCTCTTAAAAATTGTGTCTGCAACAATCATCTTAGCATTCTTCACGATTTACTGTGCTTCGGGTGTTGTTGCCGGCGCGAAATTATTCCAAAACCTATTCTCAGTCGACTATTCCACAGCAATTTGGTACGGCGCATTAGCGACGATTATTTATACCTTTTATCGGTGGATTTTTTTAGCGGTAAGCTGGACTGATACCATCCAAGCCACATTGATGATTTTTTTGCCTTAATTTTTAACGCCACTCTTCATCTTTTTTTAAGTTTGGGCGATACATCACAATTTACTGAAGTACTCCATCAAGCTGAAATGGCGGCAAGTAAAGACTTCACAGATTTATTCACGGCGACCACACCATTAGGTTTATTAAGTTTAGCCGCTTGGGGCTTAGGTTATTTCGGTCAGCCACATATTCTGGCTCGCTTTATGGCAGCTTATTCGGTGAAATCGTTAATCAAAGCACGCCGTATTAGTATGACATGGATGGTGATTTGCCTCGCAGGTGCGATTGGTATTGGTTTCTTCGGTATTCCTTATTTCTTTTGCGAATCCTGGGGTTGCGAGCGTAGTAAATAATGAACCAGAACAAGTGTTTATTGAACTGGCTAAATTGCTCTTTAATCCATGGATTGCTGGTATTCTACTTTCTGCGATTTTAGCGGCAGTAATGAGTACACTTTCAGCACAATTATTAATTTCTTCAAGCTCTATTACTGAAGATTTTTATAAAGGTTTTATTCGTCCAAAAGCCGCTGAAAAAGAATTAGTCTGGTTAGGTCGTGCGATGGTTTTAGTTATTGCCGCTATCGCCATTTGGATTGCGCAAGATGAAAAAAGCAAAGTATTAAAACTCGTTGAATTTGCGTGGGCAGGATTTGGTTCTGCATTTGGTCCTGTGGTGCTTTTCTCCTTATTCTGGAAACGTATGACTTCTTCTGCAGCTTTAATTGGAATGATTGTGGGGGCTACCGTCGTATTTTTCTTGGAAATATGTGATTCCTAAAACCAGTGAGTGGTTTAACGTCTATGAAATGATCCCAGGTTTTACGCTTGCTAGCCTGGCAATTATTGTGGTTTCTCTCCTTTCTGCCGAACCAGAAAATGAAGTTAAAGAAACCTTTGAGAAAGCCGAAAAAGCCTATAAGGAAGCAAAATAATGATTGATTTTCGTCCTTTTTTTATCAGCAAATTGCTACTACAAATTTATCTGCTTGGCTAGAAACATTACCCTTTGCAGTTAAAAGAATGGGAAAAAAACAAACCCATGGTGATTATGCCAAATGGTCAAAAAAATCGTGGACTTTCTCCCTGATTTGCAGGCTGATACCATCGATTTTAAAAAAATGCCGTGAAATCTGACCGTACTTCCCCACTTTCGGAAGGCGAAAAACAACGTATTATCCATCATTTGAAGCAATTGATGCCATGGCGAAAAAGGACCTTATCATTTATTTGATATTCACGTGGATTGCGAATGGCGTTCTGATTTCAAATGGGATCGTGTTTTTGCCTCATCTTGCACCATTAAAAAGATCGTACTATTTTTAGATGTAGGCTGTGGTAGCGGCTACCATATGTGGCGAATGGTTGGTGAAGGTGCAAAAATGGTGGTCGGTATTGATCCAACCGAACTTTTCCTTTGCCAATTTGAAGCCGTTCGAAAATTATTAAATAATGATCGACGCGCTAACTTAATCCCATTAGGTATTGAAGAAATGCAACCACTTTCGGCATTTGATACCGTGTTTTCAATGGGCGTGCTTTATCATCGTAAATCACCGCTTGATCATCTCACTCAACTAAAAAAATCAATTAGTAAAAGGTGGCGAGCTCGTTTTAGAAACTTTAGTGGTTGATGGCGATGTGAATACGGTATTAGTGCCTTCAGATCGCTATGCAAAAAAATGAAGAATGTGTATTTTATTCCTTCCGTTGCTGCACTCATTAATTGGTTGGAAAAAGTCGGCTTTACTAATGTGCGTTGTGTGGATGTCGCCACCACAACATTAGAAGAACAGCGTAAAACTGATTGGTTAGAAAATGAAAGTTTGATTGATTTCTTAGATCCAAACGATCACAGTAAAAACCATCGAAGGCTATCAGGCCCCAACTCGCGCTGTGATTTTTAGCCAATAAATAATTGCTTTAAATAAAAAGAAGTTTAATCTATTTGAAACCTCTATAGATAATAATTTTTGTTAAATATACATAAAAAAATGATATGTTAATATAAAAATACAAAAAAATAAATAAAAAGTAAAAAGACACAAAAATATAATAAAGATAAAAACAATTTAACCTAAAAAAATCTTTTTCTAAACAAGTTGATATACCTTATCAAATACTACACTCTTAGTGACTGTAAGGCGAATGCCGAATCTTTAATGATATTACATTGATGAGTGATATTTATATCAATTCGTTAGTTAGTAATAATGGAAAAATGTTTATAAGTAATAAAAAAATACTTGATTTAACCAAATTCTAATAAGTTATTAATTACTTATCTTCATAATAACTTAACCCAAAGTAAAATAAATCTTGCTATTTCAGTCATTGCTAAAGAAAAAAATGAAAAAACCACTTTTTAGATAAAATAACTCAGCTAGTTGAAGTTGATAAGAAAAATATCATTTGATTCTCAAAACCCTAATATTTATCGTCAACGAGCTTTATTATTACAGGAATTAGGTTGTAATTTTTCTTGCTATGGACGACAATCGCATTTTGTGCTTTTATTGGAGAATAGAGAAGATATTGAATATTATAATCATCAATATCAATCTTTACTAACTGAAGAACAGTTTATAAAAAAATTTCAACAAGAAAATCATACTCATTATTATGAATTCTTATCCTATATTATTATGGCAGAAAAAAATTTCTATCAGCTGAGAAAAATAGATCCTGTTCACTTTGACTTACTTGCTGGAAATTTACTTTTGTCTTGGATTATTAAATTTATCATTACGTTGTAGTAATGATGCGATTAAATATCTCAAAAATTATCCAAAAGAACTCTCATCAGCATATTTAAACAAGGCATTATTATTAAATCTTGTTGGTGAATATAACGAAGGATGGAAATTATATGAGCATCGCTGGGAAACTAATTATGAATCCTTTGCCAATTCTCTACTTTCATCTTTCCCTAAATGGAATGGAGAGCAGTTAAAAAATAAAGATATTTTGCTAATCCGCTCGGAACAAGGCATTGGTGATAACATTCAATTTGTTCGCTATGCGATCTATCTAAAACATCAAGGTATAAATGTTTTAGTTTGGAATAATACATACATTGATGATTTTCTTTCCTTTAATCTTACTAGATATGGTATTCCAACAGTTAAACATGGGGATATGGTAAACTTTACTTATTGGGTCCCAATGATGAGTTTACCCTATTTCTGCGGTACTACATTGCAAAATATTCCGTTAAAAGATGCTTATTTAACAACATCTCCTGAATCAATAGAAAAATGGAAATCATACTTTCCAGTCACATTTAAAAGAAAAATAGGAGTCGTATGGCAAGGGGGACGAGGAGCACCTAATGATAAAATTCGTAGTATTCCATTAGAAATTTTCTCAAAGCTTTTTTCTGTTGATGCAGAATTTCATGTTTTGCAAAAAGATGTTAATGAAAAAGAAGTTAATTACCTTGCTAAATATAACAATGTTCATCTTTGGCATTCTAAATTAGAAACTTTTTTTGATACAGCAGCTATCGCAAGCCAATTAGATTTAATTATTTGTGTAGATACTTCTGTTGCTCATCTTACCTCAGCATTGGGAATACCAACATGGATATTGATTAACTATAAACCAGATTTCCGTTGGCTACTTTATCGAAATGATAGTGTTTGGTATAACAGTGTCAAATTGTTCCGGCAAAAATTTAGATTATGACTGGGAAAGTGTAGTACAAAAATGTTATTTTTTTGCTTTAAATGAATTTATTACAGGTAAAGAATAATGAAAAAAACTCATTCTTGTTGCATTAAATGATAATGATGATATTTGGTTTAATTGTTTTATCCCATTTACTATTACGCTTAAAAAAACACAAACTATGATGGAGAAATTGGCGTTATCTCTTATAACTTATCAGATAATAAAAAAAGAAATACTAATTAAGAATCAAATACAAGTGTTTGAAGCCTTTAATATATGCCATAATTTATTACTAGATCGATTTATTTCAACATCAAAAAAATTGCAGAACACTATGACATTATTGCTTTATATGATGTAGATATTTAGTTTCCTAAACACGATTTAACCTTATTTAAACAAGTTCAAGATAACTCATTAGTGTATTGTTGTTATGACGTAATTATTCCGCCTTTTATATTAAACGGTGCAAAAGATAAAACTGAGGTTAAAAAAAGTAAATTAGATAATTTACTAACTAAACAAGATTATTATTGGCAAGCAGGACTTACCGTTGCACATCGTCAAGCTTGGATAAAGTATGGAGAATATATTCTTAACTATCTAAATAAAGGAAATTATCAGTTGGAATATGGTATTGATGCAACAATATTAAATTTATATTCAGCTGAAACAAATAATGTCTCTCTTCTAAATAAGAAATACAACTGCTTGCCATTTTGGGGAATTAATATTGATAAAGTTAATTTCTTTCCACTTCGTGTTGATAATGAAGAAATTGAAGGTATTCATATTACTCGCTACCACAGAGAGACAAGCGATTTTTTTCATTCTTAAAAACAAATATCGACTTATATCTAGGAAAAAGGAGAAAAATTTCTTACCAGAGAAACCATCACTATATCATTATCAAAACTGTAATAATTTATTTCATAATATAAATAATAAACATGGTAATCCATTCTATTGTAATGAAATATTCTGTCATTCTTTTTTTCATATCAATGGCTCAATGAAAACTTGTTAGCTATTGATGCTATTGATACTTTTTGAAATGAAGTTGACATATACAGGGAAAGATCCTTGTCAAATAGCAATTGGTTATCAAGCTATTTTAAATAAACATCAACCTGTTAAATTTAAAGTTTATCTAAATGGAAGAGACATTATGGCATTAAAAAGACACAATGCTTCCTATTACAATTAATTTGAATGATGAATTAATAATACAATCTCTACATCTTAGAGAAGATTTTTGGCGTTAGGATTTTGTTAAGCCAAGTCAACTTTCCAAACTAACTAAATAAACTTATATAAGCAGCAATAAGCTTTTAATAGCAATTATTAGTTTATCTCAATAACCACTGGGGAAAATTAGCTATATCTTAGATTTAGAAAAAGGTAAAAATGAAATAAAAAAATCTCTTTTTACTAAGAAAAAAACATTTATATTTTTATGTGACTTTTAGTAAATCTTAGGCCTTTATGTATTTGTTACATAATACCATTTTGACCGCTCTTTGCTTTTTCTATTTAAAGCTGTTACTCTAAGCAATGATAAAGATAAATGTACTAGGAAATGACATGGTAAGTGAAAAATTTTTCAAATTTTTGATGCTTTTTTTAGCATGTAAAAAAATTTATCAAAGACAGAGTTATTGAACAAAGTACTAAATTCTAATTCGGTTTTTTTCAATATGAAGCCGCCCGAAAACTACAATTTTTTTCAGTATAATGAAATTAGAGATATAATTAAGAATATTCTTTTAGCCAGTCGATATAGTCGACACAGAGAAATTGCAGTTTTTTTATCTTGGGGCAAATACAGGTACAGCTTAATGATGTTGAACTAAATGAAATTTTTATCTATATTAGTTTATTCTATTTGTCATGATAAAAAGTATAAGTGTAAAGTCATCAGCAATATTTTTCCTTGGGGGCATCTATTTCGACATTATAATTTAGGAGAAAAAAAGCGTTTTTACAAAATAGAAAAAGGATATTAACTTAATTTGGGATATAAACAGATATTCTATCATTTTTAGCTGTTGCATTTAGTTCTGCATACTTCCCCACAGAAACTATATAAAAAAATATCTAATAAAAAAACTTAAATAGCAAAAAAATCACAAATTATTTCATGGATTTTTATATTCATTAAGAGAAAAAAACACTATAAATCAAAAATCAATTGAACCATTATTAATTAACAGACTAAATCAAACCAATATAAATTCTTACATATACAATGAGATAATTGCATTCTTGATTTCAATTAACTCTGTGAAAAGTTATACCTTATATTGAAAAATATGCTATTAACTCAAAAATAGAGTTGACAATGAAATCTATCTAGCAATTAAAAAAATAACTCATCAAAAAAACCTTACAAAAATTAAGAAAAAAATGATGCTAGAAAAAAATTTGAATAATCATTAATTAGTCGTGACCTCAACAAACTATCAAAATTACGAATAGCATTTACATTAAAACGATGGGTAAAGCAGGATTTATCCTACTTTGACTAGATTAGATGATTTAGAGAACAATTATGAATGACGATTTAACAAAAACTTTTTTTAAAAATATCAAAATCACCCAACTTTTTTTTCAGTTACTCGCCTATTACTTCTGTACATGATTTAGGATGCATGGGGAAACATTATTAAACTTAGCAGTTAACTCTCAAAAATAAAAAAAGATGTTATCTTATTAATAGAAAATGGCGCAAACGTGAATCAACAAGGTGAGCTGAACTTTACTCCGATTCAAAAATGCCTGTTTTTTTATGGAAATCTTGATATTATTGAAGTTCTTTTTAGAGAATGGCGCCAAGCCAAATATAAAAAAATGAATTCGGATATGATGCGTACCATTATGCAACAGAAGAACATCATGATAAAAAAAGATCTAAGGAAATAATGAACTTACTAAAAAGTTATAAATATTATAGATAGCATTAAACTCAATATTAAACGGAGACTGTCCTAAATACCTAGGACTGTTTCTTCTATTTTAATGCAATATGCACCGTAATCTCTTCGCGATCGTGATACAAATGCTTCGCTTGAATATCAAATTCCAGTTCTTTTTCTGCCAACATCACTGCTAGATTTTCTAAACACAACATCACTTCTTGATAACGTTTTTTCATTGGCAATTTCAAGTTGAAAATGGTTTCTCGGCACCAGCCGTTAATCAACCATTTTCCAATTAAATTCGCAATCCGACTTGGTTGCTCCACCATGTCACACACAAGCCAATCGATATGCTTACGTTTTGGTGGTTGGAATTTAAATCCGTCTTCTGGGCAATGTTCTATTCTGCCAGTATCATGCAAACTAGCTGCCATTTTGCCGTGATCAACTGCATACACAAATAAACCACGTTTCACTAATTGATAGGTCCAGCCACCAGGGCATGCACCGAGATCAACGCCCACCATATTTTCATTTAAGCGTTTACTTTCTTCATTTCGAGGAATAAAGGTTAAAATCGCTTCTTCCAATTTTAAAGTTGAACGGCTTGGTGCATCCGCTGGGAATTTCAAACGTGGTATCCCCATAAAAATGGGTAGAGTTATTGCCAAGATAGGAATACCCTACATAGCAGCAATTAGGCTGAGTGAAAAAAACAATGTAAAATCTGACCGCGCTTTGCATTCGGCTTACCTTGTAACCAACCTTGTTTTTTCAACGCTTGGCGTAACGGCACGGTAAATTTTCGGCAAAATGTCGAAAGCTCTTTGGCTTCATTGGTATCTGCTGTTTCGACAAATAGCTCTACCGCTTGCTTAAGATTAATGTCTTCTGCAATGCGTTTATATTGAGCAAGAATTGGCGAGATACGATCTTGAGGATCGAGATTTTTCTAAGAAATCTGAAACAACGATCATTTGACGTGCAAAAATCAAACGATTAAAAGGGATTTCTCGCGCTAAACGATCCGCTTCTCCCGGTTGATAACATTCAAAAATGACATAACCGCTATTTTCTACGACACGAGCAAAACCAAATACGCCACGCTCAGAGGCTCGGTCAGTAATTTCTGCGGCGACTTCTTTTTTTCAAAGCCAATTCGACAATATAAGGCTAATTTATTCATGTTTTTCCTAATTTAATTGAATCTTTAATCCATTTTCTAAAGGCTTGAATTTGTTCATCATCTAAACGATCTAAATGATTGACTACATAGAATGATTTTTGGATCCCGCAATTCGGTTGGTAACACAATTTGCAAATGACCGTTTTCAATTTCTTGCTGAGCTAAAATACGATTTGCTAACACAATACCCTGCCCATGAACAGCCGCTTGCAATGCCATAAAGGTGTGGCTAAATAACGGACCTTGCTGAATATTCAAATCATCTAATTTGAGATAATTCGCCATCGCTTGCCAGTTATCTCGGGTATGCGTGTGAATCAGCGTATGCTTTTTTTCAAATCATTAGGACAATTTACTGGTGTTTTCTCAAGCAATGAAGGCGCAGCCAAAAATCACGAGGTTTTTCTTCGCCTAAACGATCGACCTGTAAGTTCTCCCAATCGCCTTTGCCATAATAAATGGCAATATCAATTTCTTTATTTAATAAACCTTCATCTTGATCGACACCCTTCAAGCGTACTTCAATTTCAGGGTGTTGCTTATTAAAATCACTCAAATGAGGAACAAGCCATTGAATACCAAAGGTTTGTGGCACGCTAATTGCCAAATGTGGTTCAGCTTTTAAGCGTTAATAAACGTTCAGTCGCTTCATTCAATTTTCGTAAAATTTTTATTAATATCAACAAAGTAGGCTTTCCCAAATTCAGTCAATTCGAGCGAACGATTTTTTTACGTATAAAAAGATCGACACTTAAAAAAATCTTCTAATAATTTTTATTTGATGGCTCACTGCAGCTTGTGTCACAAAAAAGCTCATCCGCTGCTTTTTGTGAAGCTTAAATGTCGTGCAGCAGACTCGAAAGACTTCAATGAATTAAGGGGAGGCAAACGTTTATACATAATTCTTCACAATATCTAATTTTTTTAGTTTATAATGGTTAAGATTTATATCGGATTAGTTTTTTTATGCATCAAATAAAAAAACATCATTTGTCCTTTCACGACCTTCTACCTACAATATACCCATACTTAATGATTGGTAATTCCTTACAAGTTAATGAGTTTCAGACTTAAGTATGATGTTGTGTTTGCATATAGTTCGGTTCTCCGAACTGGAGTAACAGTTAAGTTACTCATTTACTTCCTGTATATATTAAACCATTCTGGTTAAGCGCCGCTCATTTCGAGCGGCGTTTTTTTTATTCCCGCCATTCTAGCATAAGCAAAATTTTATTTCCTAACCGAGTTCACAAATTTGAAAATTCACACAAAATTTTTGAAAAATCACAATATTTTTACGCTTAAATGTTTTCATGCTCCCCATTATGGTGTAGATTAATTAACATTTTCATTCATAATTTATTTATACAAAAACGTATTAAGGAAGCAAAATGAAAGACTTAGACTGGAACAACCTTGGATTTAGTTATATCAAAACAGATTACCGTTTCATCGCACATTGGAAAGATGGTAAATGGGATGAAGGTAAACTGACCACTGATAATATGCTACATATCCACGAAGGCTCAACGGCAATTCACTACGGTCAACAATGCTTTGAAGGCTTAAAAGCCTATCGTTGTAAAGACGGTTCAATTAACTTATTCCGTCCTGATCAAAATGCAAAACGCATGCAACACACCTCTGATCGCTTATTAATGCCACGAGTGCCTACAGAATTATTTATTCGAGCTTGCAAAGAAGTAGTCAAAGCAAACCAAGAATGGTTAGGCCCTTACGGCTCTGGTGCAACGTTATATTTACGTCCTTTCCTATTTGGTACTGGTGAAAATATCGGTGTGAAAACAGCACCTGAATTTATTTTCTCTGTATTCTGCTGCCCTGTAGGCGCATACTTCAAAGGTGGTTTAGCACCATCTAACTTTATTACTACCGATTACGACCGTGCTGCCCCTATGGGTACAGGTGGCGTAAAAGTGGGTGGTAACTATGCTGCAAGCTTACTGCCACATGAATTAGCGGCAGAGGCCAGCACACCAGAGCGTAAATTTGCAGATGCGATTTATCTTGATCCCAAAACTCACACGAAAATTGAAGAAGTGGGTGCGGCAAACTTCTTTGGTATCACCAAAGATAACAAATTTATCACCCCTGCATCTGAATCCATTTTACCAAGTATCACCAAATACTCCTTACTTTACATTGCAAAAGAACGTTTAGGTATGGAAGCTATCGAAGGTGATGTGTATATCGATCAACTTGATCAATTTGCAGAAGCGGGGGCTTGTGGTACTGCCGCAGTGATTACGCCAGTAGGCGGTATTCAACACAAAGGTAAATTCCACGTCTTCTATTCCGAAACTGAAGTGGGCCCTGTTACACGTAAACTTTACAATGAATTAACCGGTATTCAATTCGGTGATGTTGAAGCGCCTGAAGGCTGGATTGTAAAAAGTAGAATAATTTCTTTGCTTTCTATCAAAAAAAGTAAGACTCATGTAATCCAAGGACTAAGTTCTCTCATCGACAGGACTTAGTCCTTTTTAGTTTTTATAAACTTTGTATGAATTATTTTTAAGAGAGATGACTCATTAATAATATTTAGCTCACGCAAAAATATCGTCAAAATCAACCGCACTTTTCCCTTTTTCTTGTGTGCCTATTATTCAAATTATGATCCGCATCACAGTTTTATTAAAAACAAATCAATTAGAATAAAATTGTCTATTTTTTTCAAATAAATAAGGAAGAAAAAAATGATGACTCCCTCAGAGCTTATAGGCGAAGGAATTAATCTGATGTTTTTCAGGGATGGGTTTTGTGTTGGTCTTTTTTTGCTCATTTTAATTTGGGCAATTGGAGTGATGTCTAAACTTATCAATCGATTCTTTCCTGAACCTCAACCCGAACCAAAAACTTCCCCAAATTCAACCGCACTTTCTGCGGCACCAACTGACGATTTTGAGCGTTTACGTCCTGTGATTGCAGCGGCTATCGCACACCATCGCCGTACCCAACAGTTCAAATAACATAAGGATTTTTACTATGGCTAAAAAAATTAAAATGACAGAACTGGTGCTTCGTGATGCCCACCAATCACTTTTTCGCAACTCGCTTGCGTCTTGATGATATGTTACCAATTGCTCATGAATTAGACGATATTGGTTATTGGTCATTGGAAGCTTGGGGCGGTGCAACATTTGATAGCTGTATTCGCTTCCTGGGGGAAGATCCGTGGGTTCGTTTGCGTGAATTGAAAAAAGCCTGTCCAAAAACCCCATTACAAATGTTATTACGTGGTCAGAATCTATTAGGCTATCGTCACTATGCTGATGACGTGGTAGAACGTTTCGTAGAACGTTGTGTAGCGAATGGTATGGATGTTTTCCGCGTATTCGATGCGCTAAATGACCCTCGTAATATGAAAGCAGCCTTGCAAGCAGTACGTAAATTTGGTGGTCATGCTCAAGGGACATTAAGTTATACCACCAGCCCAGTTCATACCATGCAAACCTGGCTTGATACGACTGAACAATTACTTGAAATCGGTATCGACAGTTTGGTCATCAAAGACATGTCCGGTATTTTAAATCCAATGGCGGCAGCAGACTTAGTACGCGAAATCAAAAAACGTTTCGACGTAGAATTGCATTTACACTGCCACTCAACCACTGGTATGGCAGAAATGGCGTTATTAAAAGCGGTTGAAGCTGGTGTAGATGGTATTGATACGGCAATTTCTTCTATGTCAGGTACTTACGGTCACCCAGCAACAGAATCCATGGTCGCCACCTTACAAGGCACTGAATATGACACGGGTTTAGATATTCCTCGCTTGGAAAAAATTTCGGCTTACTTCCGTAAAGTACGTAAAAAATACGCAAAATTTGAAGGTCAATTACGCGGTGTCGATAGCCGTATTTTAGTGGCGCAAGTTCCGGGCGGCATGCTCACCAACTTGGAAAATCAATTAAAACAACAAAATGCGTCCGATAAATTGGATTTGGTGTTAGAAGAAATTCCTCGTGTGCGCAAAGACTTGGGTTACATTCCACTTGTTACACCAACCTCTCAAATTGTTGGTACACAGTCAGTTATTAACGTACTTACTGGCGAACGCTACAAAACTATCGCCAAAGAAACTGCCGGTATTTTAAAAGGTGAATACGGTAAAACACCTGCACCGGTAGATAGTGCATTGCAAGCTCGCGTATTAGAAGGGGCTGTGCCAGTAACGGATCGTCCTGCCGATCACATTGCACCTGAAATGGCGAAAATTGAAGCTGAAGTGGCTGAACAAGCTAAAGCGAAAGGCGTGAAATTGGCAGATAATGCTGTAGATGATGCTTTAATCGTGGCGCTCTTCCCTCAAATTGCGTGGAAATTCTTAGAAAACCGCAACAATCCTGCAGCCTTTGAACCTACCCCAACTGGTAATGAAAGTGCGGTGGAAAATAAACCCGTTTCTAAAGCTGCACCATCAGCTTCTGGCTCCGCTGTTTATACCGTGGAATTGGAAGGTAAAGCCTTTGTGGTGAAAGTAAGCGAAGGCGGCGATATTTCTCATGTCGCGACTACTGCTCCTCAAGCTGCGCCACAAGCGGCTCCTGCTTCAGCAATGGGTGGCACACCGGTAACAGCGCCGATGGCGGGTAATATTTGGAAAGTTGTTGCAACAGAAGGTCAAACCGTAGCCGCTGGCGATGTATTATTCATTCTCGAAGCCATGAAAATGGAAACCGAAGTGAAAGCTGCACAAGCTGGTACCGTGCGCGGCATTTGCGTTAAAGCTGGTGATGCTGTCGCGGTGGGTGACACCGTGATGACCTTAGCATAAGGAATGGTTTATGGAGAGTATTATTGCGTTAATTAAAGGGATGGGCATATTCCATCTGCAATGGGGGCAAGCAGTAATGATCGCTGTGAGCTTGCTGTTGCTGTGGCTTGCCATTTCGCGCAAATTTGAACCTTTGCTGTTGCTACCAATAGGTTTCGGCGGATTATTGTCAAATATCCCTGAAGCAGGGCTAGCCATGACAGCATTGGATAATTTGCTTCATCTCGGCTCACCTGAGCAAATTGCGGTAATCGCTGCGCAGCTGGGTGTTTCACCCGATCTTGCTGCGATTAAAACAGCGATGACTTCCGCGCCAATATCCATGATAAATCAATTAGAAGCTTTATCTGTGGATATGGGTTACAGCGCCGGTATTTTGGCTTTGTTCTATAAAGTTGCGATTGGATACGGCATTGCACCATTGGTTATTTTTATGGGCGTGGGTGCTATGACAGACTTTGGTCCGTTATTAGCCAATCCAAAAACATTGCTACTTGGTGCGGCTGCACAATTCGGTATTTTTGCTACCGTGCTCGGTGCGTTAGCCTTAAATTATTTCGGTATTATCGAATTTACGCTACCTCAAGCTGCATCTATCGGTATTATCGGTGGTGCGGATGGTCCGACAGCGATTTATCTCACCAGCAAAGCTGGCGCCTGAATTGCTTGGCGCGATTGCGGTGGCAGCCTATTCCTACATGGCGTTAGTGCCGTTGATCCAACCGCCGATTATGAAAGCGTTAACCACAGAAGAAGAACGCAAAAATTCGCATGACGCAAATGCGCCATGTAAGTAATCGTGAAAAAGTGTTATTCCCGGTTATTTTGCTGTTGCTCGTTGGTTTACTCTTACCGGATGCTGCCCCATTACTCGGGATGTTCTGTTTCGGTAATCTCATGCGCGTCAGCGGCGTAGTAGAACGTTTAAGCGATACCACACAAAATGCCTTAATTAACATTGTGACTATTGTGCTTGGCTTGTCCGTGGGCTCTAAACTTATCGCTGATAAATTCCTACAACCGCAAACATTAGGTATTTTAATTCTTGGCGTGATTGCTTTCGGTATTGGTACAGGTAGTGGCGTATTAATGGCAAAATTGATGAACAAATTCAGCAAAAAAATAAAATTAATCCGCTCATCGGTTCTGCTGGCGTATCTGCCGTTCCTATGGCAGCTCGCGTTTCCAATAAAATCGGATTGGAAGCAGATAACCAAAACTTCCTCCTTATGCATGCCATGGGACCAAACGTTGCTGGTGTAATTGGCTCGGCTATTGCCGCTGGCGTTATGCTCAAATATGTCGGTACGTTGATATAGGGTTAAATATGCTGAAAAACACCTAAATGAGGTTCATTAAATAACAAAAAGAGCGGTCAAATTGACCGCTCTTTTATTTATTACAGTGTTCTTTACTTAACCAAACTCATCGCCAGATTCTTCGCGCCTTTGAAATCCACTTTACCACTTCCGAGCATCGGAATTTCATCCACTAAGAAGACTTGGCTTGGGAGCATAATCGGCGGTACATTTAATCCTTTAATGCGTTCATTGATCTCGTCTAAAGAAAGTGCAGATTTGATTAAAAGTACAATGCTCTCGCCTTTTTTATCATCGCTCAAGGCAACGGCAACAAATTGATTTTCCTCATCAAATACTTGTGAAAGTTTCTCTTCCACGCTGCCAAGGCTAATCATTTCCCCGCCGACTTTAGCAAATCGAGAATAACGATCCACAATGGTAATAAAGCCGTTATGATCGATATGGCCTTTATCGCCAGTTTTGTAATAACGTACACCATCAATTTCAACGATCACTTCTGCTGTTTTTTTCTGGTGCATTCAAATAACCTTTCATAACTTGTCCCACCACCAATCAAGATCAAACCGTCTTCGCCGACTGGTAATTCTTGCAAGCTTTCCGGCTCCACAATTTTGATAATGGTACCTGGTAATGGCATACCTACCGTACCAGCTTGATTGAAGGTAAATTCTTGTAAGGTTTCCGGATCAAGTAAATTAGGCATATTTACACTAGCTACCGGTGCGGTTTCAGTTGCGCCATAGCCTTCGTAAATTTCAAGCCAAATTTAAGTTTAAAGGCTTCTTTTACATCTGCTTTCAATTTTTTTCGGCGCCCGCAATAACCATACGCACGTTTTGTAGCATTAACGGATGGAATTTCTTATTGCGTACATACAATCTAAAGAAAGTTGAAGTACCAAATAAAATACTCACCCGATGTCGAGCACACATTTTTCCTACTGTCGCCCCATCTGTCGGATCCGCCACACTCACCATTTTAATACCTTCACATAATGGCAATAAGGTTGTCACGGTTAATCCGAATGAGTGGAAAAATTGGGTAAGGAATTCAAAAATCACATCATCTTTGTGAAAGTTTAATAATTCACCGATCTGTTTAATATTTGTCAGTAGATTTTTATGGCTTAATTCAATGCCTTTTGGATCACCTTCACTACCACTACTGAATAAGATGGTTGCAGTATCTTCCAAGCTTACGTCTGCAAAGTAACGTAATTTAATCCACCATTGTGGCGCCAAAAAAACGCGGTTAAAAAATGACCGCACTTTATTCGCTTTAGTGATTGATTTCCCTAAATTTTCCATAAAGAGGGCTTTATCAGCCACCACTTGACTAAAATCAAAACCTTTTGCGTTCAACTTATCCAAGAATTTTTCAGAGGTAATGACTTGCGAAATATTGGCTTTTTTCAACGCTTTTTCCATCACCTCTGGGACTTAACGTGTAGTTTAAATTTACCGGTACTTTTGCCCATCACCATCAAGGTCATATTGATAATTGCCCCGATTGATGAACTTGGTAATAACACACCAACATTTTTTTCATTCCCTAAAGCAGCTTTCAAGGTTTTCACAAACATTAGCACTGCAGCAATAAATTTCAGGTTATTCAGTTTAGTGCCTTGCGCATCTACGGTAGCTTCTTTGAATAAATTCGATTTTGCTGAACTCAACCAATGATGCATCAGCGGTTTACGTTTACTCATGACCTTTTTCCCATACTGAGAAAAGAAAAGTTCGAGTACTTTTTTTGCTTCATCGCTGTCGCATCAATAAAGCCATGAATTGGTTTACCAAATGCCACTAAAATTTCACGTTTGCCTTGGCGTTTAGTTAAATTCTTATAGAAAGAATCCGCACGAGAGAAGCTGCTGCCCCATAATCCACGTAAATAGAAAGGAACAGTCGTCACATTCTCTAAATCTTTTTAATACATGCTCAAAGCCTTTTTGGAACTCATTGATTTGACCGTTATAGCTGATATGACCTTCTGGGAATAAAGCCACCACTTCGCCACGCGCTAAATATTCACGAATGGTTTCAATAGATTCACGGCTTGAACCGCCACCAATTGGGATCACTTTGAAAATACGAAAGAACCAAGTGAGATACCATTTGTTGTAAATTGGGCGATACATGACAAATTTAATCGCACGAGGGCTAGCCGCTTGTAACACTAACCAGTCAATCCAGCTAATATGGTTACCTAATAACAACACGCCCCCACTTTGTGGAAGATTTTTTTAAGCCATCCACATGAAAACGGTAATTTGCTTTTAACGCAAAGAGCAAAAATAAACGCGTAAATAAATGAGGCACTTTCGACATGGTATATAAACTCGCAGCAAAACATGCAGCCGAAGTCACTAAGAATAAACCTTGAGTCGAAACATTAAGTTGTACAAAAACAATACTTAATAGCAAAAAGACCACCATGAACACGTTTTGTACAAAGTTGTTACCTGCCATGATTTTGCCGCTGATTTTCTCAGGTGCGAAATACTGAATCGTCGCATTTAGTGGCACGATTAATAAACCGCCAGAGAAACCAAAGACGAAAGAACAAAGTGCTAATACCACTCCACTTTGCGCGAGAGTTAAGAAGAATAATGAGGCACAAATACCCAACGCACCAAGCGGAACAATACCTAACTCAATATGCAAACGAGAGGCACGTCCAGCAAGATATGAACCAAGCACAAGTCCTATTCCACTCACCGCTAAAATCGCTTGAATGACAATAGCATTATCTTCATTGAACATTGCTTTATAATGTGCAGGGAATGCCGCCACAATAATTTGTGACACGCCCCAAAATAGGCTTAATCCAATAACACTCAGCCAAATATTTTGATCTGCTTTTAATGTACGAACGTTATCTTTTAAATACCCTAAAGAAAGGTATTTTCTCATATCAAACTGACCATCTGTATTTTCAGCTTCTTGCTTAAAGAATGGGATTTTAAACGCAAAATAGGCTTCTAATGTACTCAGCAATACTAACGCCACACCAATCACCCAAACACTTTGTAATACTTCATTCGGATCATCTGATGCCACATAATGCGCTTCAAAGAAGAAAGAAAAAGCAAAAGAACTAAATAGAATGGCCACAATGGTGAGCGCTTGAATCACACCGTTTGCCATACCGATATTTTCAGTGCCCACAATTGATTTAATAATGCTATATTTGGCTGGAGAATAGACCGCACTTTGCGCTGCCAAAATCAACGTCAGTACAAAGGAAATAGCAAACATTCCCGTCATATAACTCAATAAAATCCCAGCACTGATCACCACAGCCGCTAAACTGCTATAACGAATCACATTGGTGCGAGAAAATTTATCGTTAATAAATGCCGAAGGCGAAAATAAGAAAATAAATGGCAATAAAATCATCGCATTAATTAATGCCGTTAAAACCACCAAACTCTCACCTGAAAAACTTTTCAGCAACACATTTTGAATGGTAATTTTATGTGCCAAATCCACACTGGCATTAATAAAGGCTATGGCTAAATACGGCACAAAGCCAGCATATTTTAAGAGTTTCATTTCGCACTCTCCGCTTGATAAAGATTAAAGGTTTTCATATTCAAGAGATAAGGTTTTAGCACCAACAATAAATCAAATAAATGTTTTAATTTTTCATCTTTTTGTTCGCTATTGGCTAATGCCGCTAAAGTCACATTCACCTCTTTTTCTGCTAACATTTTTGCTGCAGCTAAATAAGCTTTCACTACATCCATTTCGGCTTCATCACAACGAGCCAAGATCGCCAAAATATCACGTTCTTTTGCTGTAAAAATGCCTTCACGAGGATTCAATAAGCCTTCCGCTACCATGTCTTCGATTTGTTTAGCGGAAAGATGAAATTCTGCACATAATTGCTCAATAGTGAACACTTCATTTTCTGCCCCCATGATGATGTCTAATAATCCAATAAGGCTTTCATAAGGATTATTCCAATCGAAATGAGGATGAGCAAAAAGTGCTTTAATTTGTGAAATCGTCGCATTGAAATTGCTTTGTAGATATTTAATAAAACTGAGCAACTCTACACAATATTCATCATAGAGATGAAAATTAGGTTTATCTTTTACTGGTTCTGGCAACAAACCTTCTTTCACATAGTACAGCACCGTGGATTTTGGTGTCTGACTAAGCTTAACCAAATCATTCATTTTTAACATAAGGATTTCCCTCTAGGTTGATTTGTTGTGTATTGTATCGTATAAAAAAATAAAAAAAGTAAAGAGTGTTACTTTGCACTTTTTATTAAAATTTAATAAAAAAAGTTGTTCACCACATTATGAACAACTTTTCTTAATCAGCTTTAGCTTTCAACTTTTCGCCATAGATCCTTACTGTAAATGACGCCCACTGGACTTTTTCTTCGCCCCCATAATAGTTGGAGAAAGATAAACTGGCGTGGTGTATTGGAAAAGCGGTAAAGCAAGGTTTTCCTGTTGGATCTTCTCACTTAATTTTAAGTAAATTTCTGACCGCTCTTTTTCATTTAAGCTTTTCAATGCTTGCTCAAAAAGTTGGTCATATTCCGCATTGGCATAGCCATTTTTATTATCGGGACTTTTAGAATAGAACAAACTCAAGAATGCCATCGGATGATTAAAGTCCGCACACCAGCCTGAACGAATGACTTGGAAATCACCTTTTTGACGTTTAGCCTGTAATGTTTGCCAACTGACTGGTTGTGCATCCACACGCAACATATCTGATTGAGTCAATTGCCCCACTAAGCGCTGTGCGATATTCACATGCAATGGCGTCTCATCATAAACCACATTTAAGTGTAGCGGATGTCTTTCATCAATTTTATTTTGAGCTAATAACTGCTCGGCTACAACAGGTTCCCATCTTGAATCTAGTCCATTTAACATGGCTTTCGGTAAAAAATACGAACTCGGAATTGCCGCTGGAATTTCATTATTCACGATATTGGTGACAGAGACCAACGAAGCAATCGCCTTGCGTACATCGGCCTTAGCAACTTTAGGATCGTTGAGATTAAATTCATAAAAATAACTGCAAAGCTGTGGGAAATGTTGAAGGTCCGCTTGCACTTCTGGTACATCAAACACCACATCAAAGTCAGATAATTTAGTGGCGATAAAAGGCAAATATTCTACACGCTCAAAAGCCACATTATTTTTCTGCCAATAATAGGGGTTTTTAGTTAAGTGTATGCTTTTCACACTTTCGCTTTCGATCATATAAGCCCCATTTGTCACCGGGGAATCAGGATCGCTATATTGAGGCACAAGACTGATATGCACCAACATTTCCGGTAAATAAGGGGTTGCTTTATCGAGCTCAATGCGTAAAGTGCGGTCGTTTTCCGCATAAATTCCTAAACTCTTAAAAGGTTTATTTTTTTATCTAAAAACGCCTTTCGCATTTTTTAGATTGAGATAAGCCAAATAAGATCTTAATGGACTATTTGATTGGGATAACGCTTGCCAAGAAAGCATGACATCTTGGGCAACTAAAGGATCACCATTTGACCAACGAAGCCCTTCACGCAAGGTAAAGATCCAGGTTTTATTGTCTTTTGGTTTGCCAACTTTCTGCGATACCCGGCACGATTCTCCCTTCCGGATCATAAGCGGTTAAACCTTCATACAAATCACGTAATAAGCCCTCTTGTTCTGGATAACGAACAAACCAAGGCTCAAAAGAAGGGGGATGAGTAAACGCTCGAGTCAGTAATGTACGATTCGGTTTTGAGGTATTCTCTTGTTTGATAGACTGGCTTTGTGTTGGTTGCTCATCCGTTTCTGTGTTTATCGATTTCTGGCTGTTTAATTTATCACAACCACTCAATCCAAAAACGACACTGAAAATAACCGCACTTTTAAGCCAAGTAAGGAAAGAATTATCCATTTTCAACGTCTTCTGTTTTTAATCCAAAAAGAAAAAAAGAACCAATATTTTACCGCAATTAAAATGGCAATGATCGTTCGACCCACAACACTTGGGGTAAAAATAAAAAGCCAATTAAAAAGCATTGTGGTTGAAAAACGTTAGAATAGAAATTTTTGCTTTTTTCGTCAATGCACGACGTTCATTAAAGGATTTTAGGTGCTTTTGATAAAGCTTCGTCCCTAAAAACCATTGTTCTAAACGAGAAGAACCTTTCGCAAAAGAATAAAGTGTAAGCAGTAAAAAAAGGTGTTGTCGGAAGAATAGGTAAAAAAATACCAATAACACCTAATATTAAAGAAATGCATCCAAGAACAACATACATGGCCTTGGTTAAAGAAGTTTTTTTGGGAAAAAAACTTAAGTGAAATAACACCTATAACGATCGCAAAGAGCAATGATGCCAGAAAAAAATGATAATAGAAAAAAAGGAAGCGCCGTCCATCATAAACCCTAAATAAAAGTGATACGCAATTATCACTGATTTTTTTAGATTTTTTTCAACCTTGATATTATAGAATTTGCCGCAATTTATAAAAGAAACTATTAGCAAAAAGGAATATTTATGTCTAATCCATTACTTCATATTGAAGGCTTACCTCCGTTTTCTCAAATCAAACCGGAACATATTCAACCCGCAATCCAAAAAAACTCATCGAAGAAAAATCGTCAAGCCATTGAACAAGTTCTAAAAACAACCGCACTTTACTTGGGAAAAACTTTATTAAACCGCTTTCTGAAGCGGGCGAGCACTTAAGTCGTGCTTGGTCACCGATCTCCCATTTAAATTCAGTGAAAAAAACAGCCCTGAATTACGTGATGCGTATCAAGCTTGCTTACCACTACTCTCTGAATACAGTACTTGGGTAGGCCAACACAAAGGCTTATATAACGCTTATTTAGCCTTAAAAAATAACCCTGAGTTTGCAACTTATTCCGTCGCGCAAAAGAAAGCCATTGAAAATGCATTACGTGATTTTGAGCTTTCAGGTATCGGTTTATCCGAAGAAAAACAAAAACGTTATGGTGAGATTGTTGCGCGTTTATCTGAATTAAGCTCACAATTTAGCAATAATGTACTCGATGCCACCATGGGCTGGGAAAAAAAGTCATTGAAGATGAAAGTGAATTAGCGGGCCTTCCTGAATCCGCATTACTTGCGGCAAAACAATCCGCCGAAAGTAAAGGCTTGAAAGGCTATCGCTTTACGTTAGAAATCCCAAGTTATTTGCCAATCATGACCTATTGTGAAAATGCAGCATTACGCGAAGAAATGTATCGTGCTTATGCGACTCGTGCATCTGACCAAGGTCCAAACGCTGGTAAATGGGATAATACGGCAATTATTGAAGAAATCATGACGTTACGCGTAGAATTGGCTAAATTGTTAGGTTTCAATACCTATACTGAACGTTCACTTGCTACTAAAATGGCTGAAAAATCCACAACAAGTGTTAGATTTCTTAAATAATCTTGCAGATCGTTCAAAAGCACAAGGTGAGAAAGAATTAGCGGAACTCAAAGCTTATTGTGAAAAAGAATTTGGCGTAACTGAACTTGCACCTTGGGATATCAGTTTCTATTCCGAAAAACAAAAACAACATTTATATGCGATCAATGATGAAGAACTTCGTCCTTACTTCCCTGAAGATCGCGTTATTTCGGGCTTATTTGAATTAATTAAACGCATTTTTTTAATATTCGTGCAGTTGAACGTTTTGGCGTAGATACTTGGCATAAAGATGTGCGTTTCTTTTGATTTAATTGATGAAACCGATGAAGTACGAGGCAGTTTCTATCTTGATCTTTATGCACGCGAAAAATAAACGTGGCGGCGCATGGATGGATGATTGTATCGGCAGAAAACGTAATGCCGACGGTTCAATTCAAAAACCGGTTGCCTATTTAACCTGTAACTTCAACGCGCCTATTGGTGATAAACCTGCGCTATTCACCCATGATGAAGTCACCACTCTCTTCCATGAATTTGGCCACGGTATTCACCATATGCTCACCAAAGTTGATGTGCCGGATGTTGCGGGTATCAATGGTGTACCTTGGGATGCGGTAGAGCTTCAAGTCAATTTATGGAAAAACTGGTGTTGGGAAAAAAAGAAGCGCTTGATTTTATTTCGGGTCACTTTGAAACACACGAACCATTGCCAGAAGAAAAATTAAATCAACTTCTCAAAGCGAAAAACTATCAAGCGGCAATGTTTGTGTTACGTCAGCTTGAATTTGGCTTGTTTGATTTTACCCTTCATCATACTTTTGAAGTGGGTAAAGCTAACCAAGTGCTTGATACCTTAAAAAGCAGTGAAAGATAAAGTTGCCGTGATTAAAGGTGTTGAATGGGCAAGAGCGCCACATAGCTTTAGCCATATTTTTTTGCGGGCGGTTATGCGGCCGGTTATTACAGCTATTTATGGGCTGAAGTGCTATCTGCAGATGCCTTCTCTCGTTTTTGAAGAAGAAGGATTTTTCAATCCGGTTACGGGTAAATCCTTTCTTAGATGAAATTCTCACTCGCGGCGGCTCTGAAGAACCCATGGTATTATTCAAACGCTTCCGTGGACGTGAACCTCAATTAGATGCATTACTTCGCCATAAAGGCATTGCAAACTAATGAACTAAAAAAGAGCGGTCAAATTTTTGGCCGTTTTTTATTTTTCTAATATGTAGAAAATAAAAAAGCCCTCGGTAATCCGAAGGCTTTTATTTTTACTATCGTAATAAAAATTAGCGACGTAAACCTAAACGAGCGATAGTGCTTTGGTATAAAGCAAGATCAGTACGTTTTAAGTAGTCTAAAAGTTTACGACGACGAGAAACCATACGTAATAAACCACGACGACCATGGTGGTCTTTTTTGTGCTCAGCGAAGTGAGCTTGTAAGTGGTTGATTTGTGCAGTTAATAATGCGATTTGAACTTCAGAAGAACCAGTATCTTTCGCATCGCGACCAAATTCAGCAACGATTGCTGCTTTTTTTTCAGTACTTAGAGACATTTTTTACTCCTAAAAGGTAGTGTTATTAATACATCATTCGCCGATCTCTAACTCAGCGATGACAAGGAGCCTGAATTTTAACGATTGAGCAGGATAAAGGCAAGCTTTATTCTACTCATTCCTTAATAAATTAATCTTTCAGCGCTTTAATTTTTCTCAATCACGTTTGTAGTTGAACAGCCATTTTCGAAATTCAATACGCGAACATCACCGCCGTTCGCCCATACTTCTTTACTGCCAGCAATCTCTTCTGGTTTGTAATCGCCACCTTTTACCAATAAATCCGGTAAAATATCGCCGATTAAACGTTGTGGTGTATCTTCATCAAAAGAGACTACCCAATCCACAGAAGCTAAACCAGCCAATACTGCCATACGTGCATTCAGATTGTTAATTGGACGACTTTCACCTTTTAAGCGTTTGACTGAATCATCCGTATTTACGGCAACAATTAAACGATCGCCAAGTTTGCGAGCATTTTCTAAATAAGACACATGGCCAGGGTGAAGAATATCAAAACAACCGTTTGTCATCACAATTTTTCTCACCGCGCGCTTTAGCATGAGCTACCGCAATTTTTTTTAATTGGCTTTCTGACATAATACCGAAAGCCTGTTTCAGAACGGCCATGGATTGCATTCTCTAATTCCACAGTAGAAACGGTTGATGTACCCAATTTACCAACCACAATACCTGCCGCCACATTGGCTAAATAGCAAGATTCTTCAAAAGAACGACCATCTGCAAGTGCGGTTGCTAATACGCTGATTACGGTATCGCCTGCACCAGTCACATCAAATACTTCT
>BNJT01001217.1_pt1 | contig 48088 bp, 85 predicted proteins | sample 8540491 | NCBI WGS metagenome assembly BNJT01 (sample SAMD00202455, study PRJDB9452) | human saliva metagenome | host: Homo sapiens | reverse complement strand
GTTATAAATGGAAGAGTATCGGCTGCAATAGTTGATGACTGGGCTTTGCAGTATATGAGTAGTAATTTTTTTCTGGAATAGAGAATAATATAAAAAAATTATTAAGACGTTTCCGGAAGTCGCGACAGGACCTGTAGTAACTCATAAAAAAAACTATGAGGATAAAGAAAAAAATCAAACAGATATTATTATCTATAGATAAAGATGATTCTATAAAAGAACGTCTTATCACAGCTTCAGATAGAAAAAGTATGAAGAAACAAAAAGCTAGTGATTATCCAGATTTAATAAGTGAGGATTAAGTAAATGGCTAAGTTGAAAAATAAGAAATAAGATTATTATATTCTTTGCGATAATCTATACAATATATTTAAGTATAATCTCAGTATATACATATGTTAATAATAAAAAGTATATTAGAAAGTGCTTTGAAAGATAGAATTACTCAAACTTACTATCAGCTAGCTGGTGATATATCAGACGATATAAAAAAACTGAAAAATACTTATGAAATATATCAAAAGATACATAGTGCTTCATCGAATAAGGAAGTGTCTTATATTATTATTTATGATAATGATAAAAAAATATTATAGGTAAAACTTTAAAAAGATGTTCCAGAAAAAAACTTTATGACGTTTAATGAAGGACAATTAAAAAATTATAAGAGTTATAGTAGTTCAAAAGGAGAGATATTAGAATACATTTCTCCTGTCGATGATGTTAATATTGGTTATATAAGAATAGGTTTTTATACTAAAGATATTTATGTGAAAACATATATACAATTTATAAGAATTCTTGTTTTTAAATATTGTTGTTTTTTTGTAATGTTGCTAATTGTTGCTTACTATATTTCAAAAATTAATTGAGCGACCAGTAAAAGATCTAACTTCTGTAACTGATGAAATAATTAGAGAAGGTGATTATAAGAAAAAAATATAGATAAAGATAATTATAGTCAGGATTTCCATGTATTAGTTAGTTCTATAAAATGAAATGGTAGATAGTAATAAAAAGAATAAAAAGTTAAATAACTATTTATTAAATAAGGTTTTTAGGATTCAAGAAGAAGAAAGAAAAATGCTTTCTAGAGAATTGCATGATGAGGTAAGTCAATCACTCGCGAGTTTATTATTTTTATTAAGTAATTTAGTAGAAAAGGAAACTGATAAAGTGAAAAAAGATAGATTATTACTAATTCAATCAGAAATCGAAAATAGCTTAACAAATATTAGAAATATAGCAGTTAATCTAAGACCACCTAGTGCAGAGCTAAGCTTAGAAGAGGTAATAAGTAAATATATCGAAGATTATAAAAATTTATATGGTATCTCAGTTGATTTTTATAGTAATTATGAAGGTGGTAAAAATGATAATTTCGATATTACTCTTTACCGAATAATTCAAGAGTCATTATCTAATATAAAACGACATTCTAAAGCTACAGAAGTAATTGTTAAGCTTTATAGTAATTCAGATTATATTATTTTGAGTATAGCAGATAATGGTATAGGATTAACAAAAGAACGTGTAGAATCAGCCAAAAAAGAAGGTCGATTAGGAATATTTGGTATCCAAGAGAGAATATTGGATTTTTCTGGAGAATTCAAGGTGCTTAATAATAAAAAGTACTCTACAATAATAATGTGTAAGTTTAAAACAGAGACAATAGAGGAGAAGTCTAATGAAAATACTATTGATTGATGATCATAAACTGATAAAAATGGGGATTAGAGTTTTGTTAGAAGACAATAAAAAATTTAGTTTAATTGATGATTGTGGGAGTAAAGGTGAATTTTTAGAAAAAATTAGCACTACTGAATATAATTTATTTATTTGTGATATATCATTACCTGATGGAAGTGGCTATGATATATTAGAGATTATAAAAGAGAAAGATTTAGATGCTAAAGTTATAATACTAAGTATGCATGAAGATAAATCATATATAAAAAAAGCTTTTTAAAAATGGGAGCAGCAGGTTATGTAACAAAAAAGTACAGCACATGAGGAAATTTTTAAAAAGCTATTGACGTAGTAATGGAAAAAAATGAAATCTACTTAAATGAAAAAGTATGCTACAATTTTTTTATGAATTATATAAAGGCGGATAAAGAAATAGAACTTAGTGAACGAGAAAAAGAAGTCGGAAAATATATAGTAGAAGGGTATACTTTAACTGATATTGGAGAAAAACTGTTTTTAAGTGTAAAAACAGTAGACACATATAAAAAGCGACTTATGGAAAAAACAAATACTAAAAAACGAAGTGAGTTAGTTGAGTATTTAAAATCAAACTTAATGTTATAAAAATAAAAGAATCTCTATCAGATAATTTGATAGAGATTCATTTTTTATTAATCTTCTAATTGTTTTGATGTTTTCTTGAATAATGTTAAAGCAATGAATAAGAATGCTAATACACAAGAAGCTATTAATGCGTAGAAACCTCCGTTCCATCCGAATACATCAACAAGTTTACCCATAACATAACCAGCACTTGCTGATCCAAGTAGGTAACCGAATAACCCAGTAAGACCAGTAGCTGTTCCTGTAGCAACACGTGGAACAAGGTCAGCAGCTTGAAGACCAATCATCATAACAGGTCCGTAGATTAAGAATCCGATAGCTACTAGACAAATGTTATCTACAAGTGGGTTACCTGGAGGGTTTTTCCAGTAAACGAACACTGCAATAAGTACTCCTGTTAAGAATAATAACATTGGAGGAGCACGGTGTCCCTTTGAATACTTTATCACTTAAGTATCCACTTGCTAACATTCCGAAGATACCAGCATATTCATATAAGAAGTAAGCCCAGCTTTGTTTATCAACAGAGAAGTGTTTTACTTCTTTTAGGTAAGTAGGAGCCCAGTCGATAATACCGTAACGTACGAAGTATACGAATACGTTAGCAACTGCGATAGCCCATAAGTATTTGTTATTAATAATGTATTTAAAGAAAATATCTTTTGCAGATAAAGTGTGAGCAGACTCAACTTTTTCTACGATTTTTTCTCCTCTCCATTCATCAACTGGAGGTAAACCTTCAGACTCTGGAGTATCTTTCATTAAGTAGAACATAATAATTGCTAAGATAATAGCGATTATTGCTGGTAAGTAGAATAGTGATTGCCATGCACCAAAAAGAGAAAGTCCTAATAATGCAAGTGGTCCAATTAATCCACCACCAAGGTTGTGAGAAACATTCCACCAGCTCCACCAAGCTCCACGTTCTGAAGTAGAGAACCAGTTAGTCATAGTTTTTCGCTCCAGGAGGATATCCCCATACCTTGGAACCAACCATTAAGTGCTGAAAGGACAATCATAAATGTTAATGAAGAAAGCACTGCAGGTACTAGACCAAAAATTAAGCTGACAGCAGCAGAAGCAACTAATCCAATAGTAATAAAGTACTTAGGATTACTTCTGTCTGAAACGTTACCCATAATAAATTTACTGAAACCATAAGCAAGAGATAGGGCAAGTGAAACTTTACCTAAATCAGCTTTAGTGTAACCGTATTGATCAATTAAATAAGGGATAGCAAGTGAGAAGTTTTTTCTAATTAGATAGTACGCTGCGTATCCAATGAATACTCCTGAGAATACTTGCCATCGAAGTCTTTTATACTCAGCATCAGTACGAGAACTGTCGATTCTCGGTTTTGGTGCTGAAGCTTTTAAAAACGAAAACATATAAATTTCTCCTTCACTTCAATAATTTAGTATATTAAATTTTTTGTTAGAAGGAATGACGTCAATCTTCTTGAATAAATTTTTTACTTTATTTTATAAAGTATGTAACTTATAAACCTTATTATATATAAATGAAAAGCGTCTGTAAATGTTATTATGTAAAGTTTTTTTATATTTTAGAAAATCCCCTACACCTGTTGTAGGGAAATTTCTTACAAAAATAACTATTGACAATTAAATATAAAAAGAATTATAATTGATTAATCAATAGTTGACGAGTCAATTAATTATTTTTTTAAAAAAAGGAGTATAGCATGGATGTTAAGGAATGTATAGAATTATTGTATAATTTAAAAAAATTTTAGATAAAAAAATTGCTAGATTTATTTGAGAAAAAAATAGGTATTAGTTTAACAAGATTTCAAATTATAAAATATCTACATGAAAGTTCTTTTAGCACATCAAAACAAATTTCACAAAGTCTTGAAATAGATGCAGCAGCAACAACCAGGCATATAAAAATTTTAGAAAAAGATGGTTATGTAATTAAACGACGTAATAAAAATAATAATAGAGAAGTTTTAGTGGAACTTTCTGAAAAAGCTTTTGAAGAAATAAGACGTTGCGAAAGAGAAACAACTGTTCAAGATATTATAGGTAATGAATTTACTGAGAAAGATTTAAAAAGACTTAGTCAGCCTGTTAAATAAATTTAATAAAAAAATTTCAAATAAAAAGAGGTATAAATAATGAGTATATTATCAACAATATTAGTAACATTAGTTGCAATGTTATTTTTCTATATAATGTATTTAGAAACATTTGCAACAGATTCTGAAAGTACAAGTAGAGTATTTAATATTCCTCAAGAGGAATTAAGAAAGACAAGCTTAAATACATTATTTAAAAAAATCAAGGTGTTTACAATGGTTTATTAGGAGTAGCTTTAATTATATGGTACATTTCTATCTAAGAATCCAGTAGAAATAGTTGCGATGTTATTGGTATATATTATTTTTAGTCGCTATATATGGTGGTTTAACAAGTGATAAAAAAATTATATTAAAACAAGGTGGCCTACCAATATTAGCACTTCTTTTCATTATTATTTTTAGTTTATAAAGGAGAAAGATTAATATGAACAATACAGCAGTAATAATAGGCGCAACTGGTGCAGTAGGAAATGAAATTTTAAAAAGAAGTATTGAAATCAAGATTATTATAACAAAGTTTATATACTAGGAAGAAAAATCAATAGAGAGATTTCCTGATAATAATAAGTTAGAAAAAAATAGTTATTGATTTTGAAAAATCTAGATTTTGACACAGATATTTTAAATAGTTCAGATGTTTTTGCTGCATTAGGAACTACGATAAAAATTGCAAAAACAAAAGAGAATCAGAAGAAAATAGATTTAGATTATACAGTTAATTTTGCTAAATTATGTGAAGGTAAAGTAAAAAGTTTTAATGTCGTATCTGCCTTAGGAGCTACAAGTAAATCTAAGAACTTTTATACTTCGATAAAAGGAAAATTAGAGGATGAATTGTCAAAATTAGATTTGGGTAATTTAAGAATATACAGACCTTCTCTATTGATAGCTAAGCGAGATGATAAGCGATTGGCAGAGGAGATGTTTATGAAATTTTCACCAATCTTTCAAAAAGATTCTTGTAGGAAGATTTGAAAAATATAAGCCTATTGAGGTAGCAGTTCTAGGTAAAGCAATTGTGAAAAATGCAATAGGCAACAAAAGAGAAGGGGTATATCATTACTCCGATTTTAATTTATCTTAAAAGAATCAATCAGTTTAATAATTTTAATATTTCAATAACCTAAAGTTATACTTTTGATAATAACTTTAGGTTATTTTTTAAAAAAATAATCTAATTTTCATTTTATATTCATAAAACTCTTATACAATTAGTTTATCAAAAGAAATAAACAAAAACATAAGGTAACTTTATTGTTTACTGACTTTATGATAAAAATATATGTATAAAAGTGAGAGAAGACAGAGAGAATGAAAAAAGGATTGACAGTATTTGCAATAAGTACAACTAAATGCTGTTAGTCCAAATGTTAATAAGTTTAAAAGTAACTTTGTAACAAGACGAGGAGCAGGATTACATAAAAAAATAGAACTAGAAATAATATAGTAATTTCTAATAAAAACATTGCAAAATAATAAACAAAACCAAACACAACTAAATGTTGTTAGCCCAAATGTTAGTAAGTTTAGAAGTCGTATATTTAGAGGGCAAAATATGACTTTCTATAGAACTAATAATAATCAATTGATTCAATTACCAAACGAGAATTAATAAGGCAATAAACCTGAAATATATTATTAAAAATTTATTTTCAGGTTTATTATTTATATATAGATAAGTGAAAAAAATTCTTGAAAAATCCATAATAACTAAAAAAATTCTGATATGATTATAGATAATTCCCAAAAAAATTTTCAGAAAAAAATTTTTCAAAAATATAAATGATAACTTTGTAAAGTCTCTAAAATATTATATAGATAATATAAATATTAAGTATATAAATATAATTTATTGAATTAAACTAAGGAGTCTATTAAAAAAATATTTATAAATCATTTTAAAGATATAGAATATATTTATATTGTAATAATATTTATAAATAGATAAGAGTTATTAGATATCTAGGTAAATTATTTAATATACAAGTAATGATAATAATTGTTAGATTATAAGATTAATCAAATAAAATTGATATTGATATACGATTTTATTTATGGTATAGTATTTCTCAAAGTTAACTAATAGTGTTTATTTGTTAGCTAATTTACTATAAAGGAGAATAATCATATGAAGAAGGGATTAAGTGTATTTGCATTAGCGGCTTTATTATTTGGAGTAGGTGCAGTAGCAGATAGTAATCATGAGGTTCAAGCAAAATCTCATTCAAAAGGAGGTAGTGTTAAGAGAGCAAAAGCTACACCAGTTCGAAGAGCAGTGGCAAGACCAGTAGCAAGAAGAGTGGTTGCAAAACCAGTAGCAAGAAGAGCAGTGGCAAAGACCAGTAGCAAGAAGAGCAGTGGCAAGACCAGTAGCAAGAAGAGTGGTTGCAAAACCTGTAGCGAGAAAAACTACAACAAGACCAGTTGTAAGAAAAACAACACCAACAGTAAGAAAAACAACACCAACAGTAAGAAAAACTGCAACAAAATCAGTTGTAAGAAAAACAACACCAACAGTAAAAACAGCAGTAGCAAGCAAAGCTACAACAGCTAAAAAAGGAACAAAAACTGCGGTAGTAAACAAAGGGACAGCAGCAAAAAGGACAAAAACTGCAGTAAACAAAGGACAGCCAAAAAAAGGAACAAAAAAACTGCAGTAGTAAATAAAGCGACAGTGGCTAAAAAAAGGAACAAAAAAACTGCGGTAGGAAACAAAGCGACAGCAGCTAAAAAAGGAACAAAAACTGCAGTAGTAAACAAAGCGACAGTGGCTAAAAAAGGAACAAAAACTGCGGTAGCAAAACAAGGCGACAGCGACTAAAAAAGGAACAAAAACTGCGGTAACAAACAAAGCAACATAGCTAAAAAAAGGAACTATAAAACTGCGGCAGCAAACAAAGTGACAACAGCTAAAAAAAGGAACAAAAACTGCGGTAGGAAACAAAGCGACAGCAGCCAAAGAAGTAACAAAAACTGCAGCAGCAAGCAAAGCTACAGAAGCTAAAAAAGGAAAATTTAAATTACCATTACATGGGAATTATTGTGGTCCAGGGCATGGTGATTTAACAAAAAATCCTAAACCAGTTGATACATTAGATGCTATCTGTCGTAAACATGATATTGGATACAAAAAAGATGGATATTTTAGTAGAAAAGCTAATGCTGAATTTGTTAAAGATGTAGTTAAAAACTTTAATAAAATGAAACCAGCAGAAAAAGTAAAAGCAGCAATATTCTCAGCTGGATTTTTAGCTATGAATAATACACCATTACGTGAAGTATCAACAATTATTGGTCGTATTACTGGTAAATAATTTTGATTTAGTCTTTTTTCAAAGCACCCGCTAAGAAGGGTGCTTTTTATATACGCAGATATAGTTATATAATCCCATACAAAAAAACAAAAATAATAATCATTATCAATAAAATGCTAGTAATATTTTGTATTTTGTAATAAAATAGAGAGTAAAGATTTATATAAATAGGAGTGTATTTAAATGAAAAAAGAAGCAGGTCATAAGTTTTTAAAAAAATTAGGAAAAACAAAATTGCGTCCTGGAGGAGTTAGAGGTACAAACTTTCTTTTAGCCCATGCAGCATTTAAAGAAGGAGATGTGGTTTTAGAAGTTGCATGTAATAAGGGAGTGAACTTAATTGAATTAGCTAAGAAATATCCAAAAACAATTTTTGTAGGTATAGATGTTGATAAAGAAGCGATACAAGAAGCTAATGAAGAACTAGCTAAATATCAATATCAAAATATTAAATTTTTAAAAGCAGATGCCTTTAGAATGAAGTTTCCTGATAATACCTTTGATTATATTATTAATGAAGCTATGCTGACAATGTTTAGTAATAAGAGTAAGGAAAGAGCTCTTAAAGAATATCTTAGAGTATTAAAACCAGGTGGATTACTTTTTACACATGACATTGCTTTAGTTAATAATTATGAAGAAACAAGAAAACAACTATCAGAAGCAATAAATATTAGTGTATTTCCTCTTCCGCAGAATGAATGGAAAGAGTTGTTCTCACAAATAGGATTTACTACTGTTAATTTTCTTCAGGATGAGCTAACGCTTATGGATCCTAAAGGAATGATTACAGATGAAGGTCTAACAAACACTTTAAGAATATTGAAAAATGGTTTGAAATCAGAAAATAGAGCTCAATTTATTAAAATGAAAACTACATTCAGTAAATTAGAAAAAGATTTAAATTTTATTTGTTTTGTAAATAAAAAAGCGTTATAATTAAAATATAAGAATTTAAAATTAAAGGAGAAATGACATGGAAGTAGGAACAATTTTTCAAGATAAAGGTTTATTAAAAAAACATGACCGCTTTTAAATTAGTAAAAAAAGTAGGGAAAAAAGGTGATTTAATTCAAAAACATAATCACCCAGAAGCGCTAGTAGTATTCACTGTAGTAAAAGGTGAGGTAGAAGTTCATTTAAATGACACTGAAGTTCATAAAGTAGAACCTGGTAAAGTTCTTCACTTTGATGGAGACAACTATATAAATGCAGAGTTTTTAACAGATGGAGAAGTTTTTGTTACTTTGATAACTAAGTAAATCTAAAAAAGTATGACTATATTTTTTATATGTTTTTATACAATCTAAATTACTTTAGGGAGGAAAAAATATGTTAAATCAAGTTATACTAATAGGAAGACTAGTGAAAAAACCAGAACTCAGAGAGAGTGAAAATGGGAAGAACTATTTAAAAGCAACTCTAGCTGTACAATCAGATTATAGAAAAAAAGATGGTGAATACGAAACTGACTTTTTAGAATTTACAGCATTTGGAAAAGTTGCAGAAAACACAGCTAAATATTGTGATAAAGGTAGTTTATTAAATGTCATTGGAACATTGAGTAACAATGTTTACAAAGATAAAAATGGTGTTAATCATTATCAAATGTCAGTTATTGCTACTAAAATCTCATTTTTAAGCAAAGGTAATAAAAAAGAAGAAAAACAAATAGAGGATGTATTTGTTTTAGGTCAATAAGGATAAAAGTAATTTAGATTGTTAGAAATCTTTAATGTAATTAATTGCATTAAAGATTTTTTTTTGTAAGGGTCAACATTTTTATATTTACTATCTTAAGAAAAGATAGTAAAATAATTAGTGTAGACAAATAATCTTAAATACAAGGAGTATCAATTGTGAAGAAGTATAAATTATCGATATTTTTAGCTAGTGCTGTATTAGGAGGAGTTGGAGCAACTTATATAGCCGCTGAAACAAATCATGCTGCAGCAGCAGAAGTAAAAACTGAAGTAGTTGCACCTGCTAATACTAATGAAAATAGTGGAACACCAAATACAGGAGCAGCTAACACGCAAGCAACAGCACCTAAAGAGGTTGCTAATATTGGTGAAATTCAGGGGGAAAGTCATCAAAGCCCACTAGTTGGTCGTGATGTAATAGTTAATAATGTAGTTGTTACTAAAATAGATAAATCAGGGTTCTATGTGCAAGATAAAGTTTCAGATAATAACCCAAAAAAACATCAGATGCATTGTATGTTGCGTCAAAAGATAAAGTAAAAAAAGTGGAGATTTATTAAAAAGTTCAAGGAACAGTAAAAGAAGGATATTTAGAAGAATATGCTGTTAGACCAGGGCAGACTTTTAAAGCACCGGTAGGTAGCCTAACTGTAACTCAAATTATTAATGCTACTATTACAAAACTAGGAGTAGCAGCTTTACCAGATGCAGTGGAATTCTCTAAAAAAATACCTAAAGACACTGTAGACAAAACACCAACAAAATATGATCCTGAAAATGAAGCTTTAGATTATTTTGAAAGCTTAGAAGGAATGCGTGTTAATATTAATAAACCTAAAATTTTAGGGCCACAATATAAAGGTGATATCTATGTATTACCAGGTAACTATAATGGACAAAAACTAAACAATATTGGTGGAGTAAATCTTCGCCCTGGTGTTCAAAATACCGAGACAATAGCTATTGAAGTTGGGAAAAAAGTCGTAGCAAAAGCTAAAGATTACTTTAATGAAGATATTACAGGGGTATTCACGTACAGATATAAAACATATAGAATTGATCCATACAAAGTACCGAAAGTACAAGATGGCGGTTTAAAACGTGAAGTATCAAAAATATATCCAGCAGAAGACAAATTAACTATAGCTTCATACAATATCGAAAACTTTTCTGCAAATAGCAAAGGAAGAGATGAAACACCAGAAGAAAAAGTAGACAAAATTGCTAAGTCATTTATAAATGAAGTTCATAGCCCAGATATTATTACACTAATTGAAGTACAAGATAATAACGGAGGAGTAAATGACGGAACTGTAGAAGGTGTTAAGAGTGGAGAAAAACTAGCTGATAGAATTAAAAGTTTTGGTGGACCAGAATATAAATATACTGAAGTAGCTCCAATTGATGGAAAAGATGGAGGGAAACCAGGTGCAAATATTAGAGTTGCATACTTATACAATCCTAATAGAGTAACTCTTATTGGAAAAGATAAAGGTGGAAGTGAAGAAGCTGCACGTTTTGTAGACGGACATTTAGAAAAAAACCCAGCGAGAATCGATCCAACTAATATAAACTTTGAAAAAGTGAGAAAATCATTAGCTGCTGAGTTTGATTTCAAAGGTGAAAGAATAGTAGTTATAGCAAACCATCTAAAATCAAAATTAGGGGATGATGCGGTATATGGGTCTAATCAACCAGCAATAGAAAATACTAAAGCACAACGTGTAGAACAAGCAAAATTATTAAATGCATTTGTTAGAGAGGGGTTACGTCAAAATCCTAATTTAAAATTTGTTTTAACAGGAGACTTTAATGACTTTGAATTCTCTGATACAGTAAAAACAATCGTAGGTAATGAACTAGTAAACTTAATGGCAGAACATGAAGCGGGCGATAGATACTCATACTTCTATCGTGGAAGTAACCAAAGTTTAGATAATATACTAGTATCTAAAAACATTAAGGATAGAGTATTATTCTCACCAGTGCATATTAATGCATCATTTATGGAAGAGCATGGTAGAGCTTCTGACCACGATCCTGTAGTTGTTCAAATAGACTTTAGTAAATCTGAAGAAGTGGTTAGTCCAGAAGTAACTCCTAATAAACCAGAAAATACTCAAGGTAATACATCTTCAGCAGTACAAAATATAACAAAATTAAGTGCTGTTAATCACAAAGGTGAAGTTAAAATTAATTCACATTCAAATAAAAACGAAGTATTACCAAAAACAGGTCTAGATTCATCTAGTTCATCTGGTTTAGGAATATTTGGTGTAATTGCGGCCTTCTTCTTAGGTAGAAAAAAACGTAATAATTAATATAATAAAAGATATTTATAAATAAACTAAAAATCAACTCTATTTAATGGAGTTGATTTTTTTATAAATAAGGTTATTAGGAGTATAATTAATAGAGAAAAAAACTAGAAATATGATAAAATTTTATAGTTAATCAAAATAATGATTGAGGAGTTTTAATCATGAAAACAATGTTATTTATTGATGGTCTTGAAGTATTTGCTAATCACGGATTATTTGAAGAAGAAAATAAACTAGGGCAAAAGTTTATTTTTGATATTGAGTGTGAATTGAATTATAAAAAAGCATTATTTAGTGACGAAATGACAGATAGTGTTAGTTATGCTGATATAGCTGATGTAGTAGTTAAAACTGCTACTGAAAAATACATTTAATCTACTAGAGCGTTTAGCAGGTGAGGTGTTTAAAAATATTTTTGATAGATTTCCTGAAATCGGAAATATAAAATTAAAAATTAATAAACCAGCGGCGCCTGTAAGACATCATTTTGAAAAATGTGGTGTAGAAGTAAAAATATCGCGTGAGGAGTTCTATAGATTATAATGATTATTTTAGCATTAGGAACCAATATAGAACCGAGAGAGCAATATTTAAAGGATGCACTAAGAAAAACTTGAAGAAAAATAATATAAAAAAATCATATTAAAAAAAGTAGTGTGTATGAGACTCCTGCTTGGGGAGGAGTAGCTGATCAAAAACTTTTTTTAAATATGTGTATTGAAGTAGAGAGTAATTTAGATGCCTATAAACTGCTTGATACAATTCAAAAGATTGAATTGGAGTTAGGTAGAGTGCGTAAAGAACATTGGGGAAATAGAACTATTGATATTGATATAATTACATTCGACGATTTAGTATTTAATGACGAAAGATTGATTGTTCCCCATAAATATATTCATGAAAGAAATTTTGTGTTAGCACCGTTAGTAGAGATGTATGGTGATATTGAAATATCAGGGATGAATATTAAAAAATCATTAGAGAAAATTACAGAACCGATTAGAATTTTTAAAAGTAAATTATAAGATGAAAGGATAAAGAATGTTTAAAATTAGAGAAATAGAAATTCCTAATAGAGTAGTGCTAGCACCGATGGCTGGTGTTTGTAATGCTGCTTTTAGGCTTACTGCAAAAGAATTTGGTGCAGGATTAGTATGTGCGGAGATGGTTAGTGATAAAGCTATTTTATTTAATAATAAAAAAACAATGAACATGCTTTATATTGATCCCAAGAGAGCGTCCATTAAGTTTACAAATATTTGGTGGAGAGATTGATACTCTAGTAGAGGCGGCAAAATATGTTGATAAAAATACAGAAGCGGATATTATAGACTTAAATATGGGGATGTCCAGTACCAAAAATTACAAAAGTTGATGCTGGTAGTAAATTATTATTAGATCCAGATAAAGTTTATGAGGTAATTTCGAGAATAGTTGATTCAGTATCTAAGCCAGTAACCGTGAAAATGAGAATGGGTTGGGATGATGAACATATTTTTGTAATGGATAATGCTCGTAATGCTGAAAGAGCAGGAGCAAGTGCAGTAGCTATTCATGGTAGAACAAAAGTTCAAATGTATAGTGGAAAAGCAAACTGGGATGTTATTCGCGATGTAAAAAAAGAATTAAAAATTCCCGGTAATTGGTAACGGAGATGTAACAACTCCAGAATTAGCAAAGAAAATGTTAGACGATACAAACTGTGATGCAGTAATGATTGGTAGAGCGGCATTAGGAAATCCATGGATGCTATACCGTACAGTTAAATATTTAGAAACAGGTGAATTAACACCAGAACCAACACCAAGAGAAAAAATTGATGTTTGTCTACTTCACTTAAGAAGACTTATGGAAATCAAACCAGAAAAAGTAGCTGTTCATGAGATGAGAAAACATGCAGCATACTATATGAAAGGTATTAAAGGTGGAGCAAAAAGTAAAAAAGAGCTTAATTACCTAAATACATATGAAGAGATGGAAAAATCTGTTTGGTGAATTTTTAGATTTCTTAGAGTCTAATGAAAAAAACCTCAAAAGAAAGAAATAATACTTTAATTATAAAGTGGATATCAAAAGAATCTAGTCATTATTAATTTAATATGTTATAATTATCGTAGAAAAAATTGAGATAGGACGGGGAACAATGGTAAGAAAATCAAAAGTAATAGCAACTTTAGGACTTAACACTGATAGTATTTTAGAAGATATTATCACAAGTTCTGTAGACGCAGTTTTAATTGATACGTATTATGGTTCTGAAGAGGAGAATGTAGAACGTATTAAAAGAGTAAAAGAATTAAGAGAAAAATTAAATAAAAATACAGCGATTATATATGATATAGATCATATATATGCACAAAGCAAATACAAACTTATAAAAATTGATGAAAATAACGTTGATTTTGCGTGTGCTAACGATGTTGATTTTATTGCATGTCCATTTGTAAGTAATTTGGATGAAATTAAAAAGGTTAAAGATATACTGGAAAAAAATAATAAAAAAGATATTGGATTAATAGTAAAAGTAGACTGTAAAGAAGCTTATGATAACATTGATGAGATTATAAGTTTTGCAGATTCAATTATGATTAATCGTGATGAATTAGGGGTAGAAGTACCATACCAAGACTTACCTAATGTTCAAAAAGAAATCATAAGAAAAGCAAATGACAATACTAAAGAAGTAATACTAACAACTCAAATGTTACACTCTATGATATATAATCCACGACCAACAAGAGCTGAAGTATCTGATGTTGCTAATGCGATTATAGACGGAGTAGATGCAGTGATGTTAATAGAAGAAACTGCGATAGGGAACTATCCAAAAGAAGCTTTAGAAACTATTGATCGCATTATAAAATATGTTGAATCTCAAAATTCACTTACAGAAAATGATGTAAAAAATAGTGATCAAAAAATGAGTATAGCCCACGCTATTTCGATATCTACAAAACATATTATTGATTCTCTAGATGTGAATAATATTGTAACTTATACTAAGTCAGGTTCAACAGCGAAATTCATAGCGAAAATATAGACCAAAAGTACCAGTTTTAGCCGTTGTACCAACAAAAGAAAAAGCTAGAAAATTAGCTTTAACTCGTGGAATAACAACATTTATTGAACCTAAAACTTTAATGATGGACGAAATGTTAGAAAATGCTGCTCTTTATTCAAAAGAATCAGGACTAGCTAAAGAAGGAGATTATATTCTAATAACTGCTGGGCAACCAGATTTAGGAAAAGAAAATACTCCACCGACAGACTTCGTAAATGTAAGAAGAGTATAAAAATAAAACCAGTTAGAAATTTCTAACTGGTTAATTTTTTTTATCATTTTTAAGAGCGAAGTAACTAATTATAGTACATATTAACATAAGTATAGTAGTTATATAAAAAAAGGTGTAATATTTTTTTCTAACCTGAATATTTCAGGAAGTTTAGTTAGTACTACAGGGTGTTAAAAATAACTCCAATATTTCCACCGACTAAAAATAACACTTGTAGCAAAGTTTATATATTTATTCTCTAACTTTTTAGAAATATAAAAAGAAATTAAAAGACATAGTACCAACAAAGCTAATACCTATTAAAAATAGCTCCTATGGTAAACAATATTGAACTCTGGAAGATTGCAAAAAAATAAAACTACCACAAGTCATAAATAACAACATAATTGAAAGTGTTAGATTTTTTTAAATTTCTTAACTAATTCACCAAATAAAAAAATCCTGAAAAATATACCACTAATAGCAAGTATTGTTAGTAAATTTCGTGAAACCTCTGGATGTAGATGATATTTTTTTCAACAAGTAGAGTTGGAATTTTTATAGTAGCTCCCATATATGAAATACCAACTAAAAGTGTTAGTAGTGTTAAGATGATTGTTTCTTTATGGAATTTGATGCTAATTTGTTTACTTTCATTATTTTTTTAGGGTTTGGGACAAATACTAAAAAAATAAAAACGAAATATTGGCAGTGCTAGGGCATAAACTAGGAAAGTATATTGCACACCATATACAATTAAATACCCTGAAATAAATGTAGTTAGGGCTTTACCAATATTTAAAAATGCAGTACGCATTCCTATCATAGTTCCACGAGTATCTTCATCAAAAAAGTCACTAATCATACTAATTGATAAAGAATTGAATAATCCAATTCCTGCACCAAGAAGTAATCTACTAATAAAAACAATTTTAAAATTTGTTGTAAAAACTGGTATTAAACCAAAAATGAAAATTATAGCTAGACCAAGTAGTACTGTATTTTTTTTCCCAATTCCTTTAATAATAAAATTACTTAATAGCACAAATACTGTAATCATCATAGCTGGAATAGTAGCTAACGATTCAACAGAAGCTAATCCTATATTAGGATTCTGAGCGTTATATAACCTGTATAAATTAGGAATGACAGGTGAAATCGCAAGATGTGACATAAGTAAAATAGAGATGCTAAGTAAAGAAAATTTCGCTAATGAATTTAATTTCATTGTCTTCTCCTTTGTAAATATTCTCTTAGGTTTACTAAGAGTAAAAATCTCACATTATACAAGTATAAAGAATATTATAAAAAAGTGTCAAGAGATGAGAATTAAATAGTATCAATATTTTTTTAAAAGATTATAGAAATAACTAGAGATTAAATATCCTTGCCAATAACAATATAATCAGATAAAAATATAGATAATAATAATTTTTGAGAGGTTTTTGATAAAAATGGCAAAAGTAGAAATTAAAAAGAATAGTTATGGATATGGTAGACGAGAATTGCTATATTATCTATAAAGATGGACGTGGACTTATTGTTGATCCAGGAGAAGGATTTGAAAGAATACAAAAAGCAGTGGAAGAATTAAATGTAAAGATTGAGGCAATATTATTAACACATGCTCATTTTGATCACATTATGTCTTTAGATGAATGTAGAAAATATTATAATGTACCTGTATATATTTCTGGTCATGAGCGTGATTGGTTAAGTAATCCAGATTTCAATGGAGCAACATCATTTAGATTAAGAAGGGCTCCTATAACAGACCCAGCAGAATTTGAATTTGAGGAAAATAAAAAGTATGAATTAGCAGGTATGGAATTCACTGTATTACCGACACCTGGACACTCACCTGGTGGGGTTTCATTTGACTTTGGTAAATTTATAGTAGTAGGAGATGCCTTATTTAGAAGTGGATTTGGTCGTTATGATTTATATGGATCAGATTTTAAAGCTTTAAAAAATTCATTAGGAAATGTACTTTTTAAATTAGATGGTGCTAAAATAGTTTATCCAGGGCATGGCGATGAGACTACTATAAAACGTGAGCGTGATTTAAATCTTATTGGATATTAATTATAGTAAGGGGAAAGTTTATGAGAAAATATATAGGGAGATTGTATGTTGATTATCTTTTCTTTAATATTTTCGTAATAAGCATGATATGTATCGTGCTTATTTCTGTAATTTTTAAAGTTATAGGTTTTGACAAAGTGTTTGGTGTAGGAATCTATCTTATTTATGTGGATACTTTTAGGGTTAGTATTTTCAAATCACTGTGTAGTTGTAATGCTAAGGGACAAGTATGAATACAATACTTTTTTTGAAATTACGGATGAACATTTTAAATTAGCTTCAACCTCAATATATACATTCTATAAGTTGGAGAAAGTTGCACCACTAAGAAATATTTTAGATTATACAATTAAACAAAATATATTGTCCAAGAGGTTTAACGTATTTAGGGTCAATATTAACTGTGGTTCGGATAAATTAAGTTTTTATATTTCAGGTAAGGATATTATTCAGTTAGAAAATAACTTGCTAAAAATTTTAGAAAATAACCTTAATTATAGGAGGTATAAAGATGAATAATATAAAAAAGTCGAGTACATCCTTTGGTTATTATCGATACTCTAATAAAGGGATTGAAAATTAAATGGAATTCTTATATTATTAGCATTAAAAAGAGCAAAACTGGAAACTTAACTTACTAATTTTTTTGCAGGTATTTTATTGCTAATAGTAGTAGGCATATTTGATTATTTCTTAAAGAGTTATGAAGTTCGTGATGGTGCTTTTATTTACACGACAGGAATAATAAATAAAAAAGTAAAGAATATAAATTTGGAAAATATCCAATCGATTGACACTAGTTCAAATATATTGTATCAATCATTTGATTTGCTTTCGGTAGATATAAATCTTGTTGGGGATAATATTAAGATAAAAACCTTTAAAAAAAGGATGTTGCATTATTCTTAATAGAGATACTAAATAAAAATTAGGAAGAGTGAAGAATGTACTTTTTCTTGAAGAAGAAAAAAAGTAGAGATAGCTCAAAAAGAAATATTAAAAATTATCAGTAAAAAGACCTTGCATTTTATGGTTTGTTGAGAGTTAGGTTTTTTTGCTGCTTTAGGTTTAATACTTGCATTTAATGACAAGATTCGAGATGTATTTAAGTATATTCTTGGAAATGAAGCTTATTTTTGATAAACTACTTCAAGAAAAATGCCAAAGTCAGTTATTGGTGATATAAAAGTTTTAATTTTAACAATTGGAATTTTTTTATGATATTAGTAGTTATAGCTTCAATTATTCATACAATTGTAAAAATATTATAACTTTATTCTAACAACAAAAAGAAAAATAATTTACTGTGTAAATATGGATTATTGAATAAGAAGTCGCTTATTATTGATATTGATAGAATCCAAAGTGTAAAATTAATATATCCTTTACGTTATCGTTTCTTTGGTTTAGCAAAGTTATCTGTTGAAACTTTGACTAATGATGTATCAGAAGATTTAAGTGAAAAAAAATCTACGATAGACGTATTGCCTCTTGTGAAAAAATGATTTTCGCACGAAACTTTGTAAAAAATAATCTGAGTATTGATTTAGAATACTATGCTAATGTAGAAGGGTGAGAAAATACAATCAAAGGCAAGAATAGCGATGTATCGTTGGAGTTTATTAAATTGTAGTTTTTTACCATTAATAGCATTTGCAATATTATATTTTGCGAAAATTGAGTTAAAACTTGAGTACATAATATTAGGTTTGTTTGCTTTTTATTTTATTTTGGTTTCTTATAGTATTTTAGTGAAAAATTATATGTTGAAGTATAATGAACTTTCTTATGATAGATACTACTTTAAGAATACATTCATGAGACAGCTAACAATAATTACGGAGTTAATCAAAGTGAAAAAAGTAGGAACTATAAATAGTAGAACGAACTACTTTATGAACAAAAAGAAATCTTGCTCATCTATCGATAAATTCTATCGGGAGTAAATTCAGATATTAACTTTAAGGTATTATGATAAAAGGATATAAAGAAAAAAATTAGAAAGAGACTTTTATAATTTTGGAGGTAGGTTATGAATAGAGTATTTGAAAAAAATCATGTAATTTACCATCGAGGGTCGGTACAATATTTAAGAATACACTACGGGATATATACAATATTTCTTTTACTACCAGTTATTGGTAAATGTGTATTTGATTATTTTACAGATGAAATAAATTATAAGTTTTTAGGCTTAAGTATACTAATAATAGTAGTAGTATACTATATGGTAGCTTCAATTCTTCCTCCACTGGTAATTAGAAATTATTCTTATGAGGTAGATGAAATGGGAGTGTCGAAAGTTGAAGGAATATTATATAAAAACAAAAAGAAATTGCCATACAATACAATTCAAGATGTTACAATACATATGGGACCTATTCTAAATAAATTTAAATTAGCAAATATCAAAAATAACTGGAATATATAGTAAATTTGTCTATTAACTATTTTTTTCAATAGAAGAAGCGGAGAAGCTAAAAAGAAAAGATTTTATCTGAAAGAAGTAAGTATAATATAGAATACTAATTTTTGTACTTTATGATTTGACAAATTACTTAAAGTATATTAAAAATCTAATATGCTGATAAAAGAAATATAAATACTTATCAAGAGTGAGTGAGGATAAGGCCCGATGAACTCCGGCAACCTAATCAATTGATTAAGGTGCTTTCCTTAGCAAAGTTTACTTTGAACGATGAGGTATAAAAAAAGACCTTGTCTATGGATAAGGTCTTTATTTTATTTTCAAATGAAGATATTAAGGATTAAGACGATAGTTTTGTATTGATATCAGACGCTAAAAAATTTAAGGAGAAAACAATGAGCAAAACATATTTATTTACATCAGAGTCAGTAACAGAAGGACATCCAGATAAAATAGCAGACCAAGTTTCAGATGCTATTTTAGATGAGATTTTAAAACAAGATCCATATGGACGTGTAGCTTGCGAAACATGTGTTAACACAGGGCTTGCAGTACTAATCGGAGAGGTATCTACAACAGCAAATGTTGATTTCCAACAAGTAGTTAGAGATACTGTAAATGAAATAGGATATAATGATCCAACAAAAAGGTTACTCTAGGTGACCATATTTCAGTATTAGTAGGGTTAGATAAACAATCACCTGATATTGCATTAGGTGTAGACAACTCTTTAGAAACTAAACAAGAAAAAGAAGAAAATGAGGTTGGAGCTGGAGACCAAGGTTTAATGTTTGGATTTGCAACTAATGAAACTCCATCATATATGCCTTTACCAATTTACCTAAGTCATAAACTTTCTAAACAATTAGCTGATGTTAGAAAAAATGGTACATTAACATACTTAGGACCAGATGGAAAAAGTTCAAGTAACAGTAGAATATGATATCAACCATAAAGTAAAAAGAATTGACACAATAGTTGTTTCAACTCAACATGCTGAAGAAGTTTCACAAGAACAAATTCATGCAGATATCAAAAAATATGTGATTGAACCTTGTCTAGATAAAGAATTATTAGATGAAGATACTAAATACTTTATTAATCCAACAGGAAGATTCGTTATCGGAGGGCCAGTAGGAGATGCAGGTCTTACAGGACGTAAAATTATAGTAGATACATATGGAGGATTCTCTCGTCATGGTGGAGGAGCATTCAGTGGGAAAAGATGCTACTAAAGTGGATAGATCTGGAGCATATATGGCTAGATATATTGCTAAAAATATTGTAGCTAGTGGAATCTGTGACAAAGTAGAAGTTCAATTAGCTTATGCAATTGGTGTAGCACACCCAGTATCAATTTTTATTGAAACATTTGGAACTTCAAAAGTAGACGAAGGTGAAATTGTAAAAAAACTATTAAAGAAGAGTTTAGATTAACACCAAATGGAATTATTGAAACTCTTGACTTAAGAAGACCAATCTACAAAAAAACTGCAGCTTATGGTCACTTTGGTAGAGAAGATGAAGATTTCACTTGGGAAAAAAACAGATAAAGTAGAATCATTTAGAAAAATTATTAAAATAATAAAAAGCGTTAAAGAAACGGATTAAAAAATTTTTAATCCGTTTCTTTTTTTCTTATAATACTCACCTAATCTAGCGTATAGTTTGTTTTTTTATTGCAAATTATTATAAAATGTTGTTTAATATAAATAAGTACAATCAGTGAAAAAAATATGTATAATTTGTGGAGGGCATTATGAATTTATACGAAAAAAATTGGAGAAGAGAATATTGATCTATTGGTTAGTTATATGTATGATGACATAATTCCTAATGACGATAGAATAAACCTATTATTTACTGAGGGATTTGATAAAATAAAAAAAGTAGAACAAAAAAAATTCTTTAGATTATTTTTAGGAGAGCCGGGACATTCAGTTTTTGCAACTCCAGAACTAAGAAAAAAACATCTAAAATTACCAATATCAATTAATGAAGCAAAATATTGGTTTGAAGATTTTGAATTAGCATTATCTAGGTTAGATATAGATCCAGCAATAAAGAGATTTTTAAGTCAAAAAATAAATTCATTAGCGACTCAAATGATAAATACAATATAGAAAAAAGGAATTAAAGTGTAATACTTTAATTCCTTAATTTATTATGCAACTATTTCTTCTTCGTTACCTTTGGTAAAAATCTCTCTTAGGAATTCAGGACTAGCAAGCGAGACGATTTTTATTGTTGATTTAATGTTGTATAAGAATGCTTCATCTTTGTGTATTCTGTTTGCAGAGATTGCACCTTGAATACTAGTAAACAACCATTCACTAATTGGATTACATAGATCTTCAGGTAAATTTCTATCATATAGACCATCAGCAAGTAGTAAACGCCAATTTTCCAGTATATCACTACATTTTTCTGCTATTAATGGAGATAATTCTGATGTCTCCATAGCAAGTAGAGTTAATGAAAAACCACTTCTTTTACACGCTTTTCCTTTTGAAATAAATAAATCAAAGACAGCTAGTAAATATTCCTCTAAAGTCCCTAACTTAGGAGAAATTGATTTAAACTCTTTTTTAACGTTACAATTGATTTTTTCTAGAGCTTCTAGATAAATTTCATCTTTTCCTTTTGGGAAATAGTAATAAACGCTACCTTTAGGGGCTTTAGCTTTTTTAATTATATCCTGAACACTTGTCAGAGAATACCCCTTAGTTCAAACGTTTTGGACAGTTGTTAATATAATGTTTTCTTTAACTTTATTATTAAGTGTCATGTCGCATTCACTCCCTTACATTGAATTCTATTTTTATTATACAATATTTATATACAAAAAATCAATATTATATAACAATTTTTTTTGGATTCATTATTTTGAAAATATATAATTGATAGCGATGAAAGCGTACTGTTATTTGATTGTTTTAATTTAAAGATTGAGAAAATAATGAATATTTTTCAAATGTGTATTATAAGAAAAATGGAAAAAAACTATTTTGTATATTTTAGGGATTTCTGACATGAGTAAAATGAATATCAAAAATAATAAAAAAATTTCGTTTGAAATATATAACCCTATATTTGAATAAATAGTGATTTTATAGTAAAAATATAACATGATATTTATTAAGGAGACTGCTATGTTTAAAAAGAAATTATTTCAATTATGTGTTGAATTAACAAATGGAGATTTTAGTTCAAAAACATTAAAAAAATTAACTAAATCAAATTTGAGTAGATTACTTATTCAACCATTTGCAAAAACATATAATATTAATACTGATGAAATTTTAGATGAATTAGATGATTTTAAAAATTTAAATGACTTTTTCATAAGAAAACTGCGTCCAGATGCACGTCCTATAGATCAAAATGAGGACAGTTTTGTAAGTCCAACGGATGGTGTAATTTCAGAAGTAGGTGTTATTAGCGACGACAGAACATTCGTTGTGAAAAATCAAACTTATAATGTTCAGACACTTGTTGGAGATAGTGAGTTAGCTGATAAATATAAAGATGGAACGTATATAATTATATATTTGAGTCCTAGAAACTATCATAGAATTCATTTCCCAATGAATTCTCAAATAAGAGATGCTTATAGTTTAGGAAAATACTCTTATCCTGTAAATAAAATGGGGTTAGAGTTAGGAGATAATATATTAAGTTATAACTATAGACAAGTATACAGACTGAATGGGAAAATTAACTATACTCTTATTCCAGTAGGTGCTCAAAATGTGAATTCTATAATTCCTACATATGACGATATTTATGTGAAAAAAGGTGAGGAATTAGGATATTTTGAATTTGGTTCTACAGTAGTCCTATTATTTGAGAAAAATAATATTATTTTAGAGGATAATTTAAAAGATAGAGAAATTAAAATGGGGGAAAAAATAGCTACAATCTTGTAGTTGTTTTGTGATTAAGTATGTTATTAAAAAAATTTTTTTTTACCAGATGATTTTATAGAAAAAAATATGAATTTATCGACGTAGAATACATGAATATGCATAATAAAAAAAGGTTATTATTTCAGACTTGGATAATACACTAATTTCATGGGATAGTAAGAAAGATACGAAAAGAGCTAAACAGATGGCTTAAAAAAATGAGAAGAGCTGGATTTGATATTATAGTTGTATCTAATAATACAGAAGAGCGTGTCCAAGAATTTTGTAGACAATTAAATTTACAATATGTAGCGGGTGCTAAAAAAACCATTAACTTTAGGTTTTAAAAAAAGCTTTTAAGAAAGATGAATAGAAAACCAGAAGAGGCTATAGTATTAGGAGATCAAGTATTAACAGATGTTTTTGGTGCGAAAAGTTTAGGGGTTATGAGTGTACTAGTAAAAACCTATTTCTAAAAACTGATGCATTTAAAAACACGAGTTAACAGATTCTTTGAGGCATTAATTATTAAAAATTTTAACTAGAAGAAAAAGCATTTCCTAAGATGAAAAAAACTTGGATATAAACTGACTCATAAGAAAGAAAGTAGTGGAGGTTATATTGGATAATAAAATTTATTGTATTGGCTGTGGAGTAGAAATACAAAGTGAAGATCCTAAAAAACAAGGATACCTTCCAAAAAATGTTGTAGAAAAAAGTGAAGATAGTCAGCTAGTTTGTAAAAGATGTTTTAGATTAAAAAATTATAACGAGGTTTCTGATGTAGAACTAGGTGCTGATGATTTTTATCAACTGATTAAAAGTTTATCAAAAAAAGATGCACTAATAGCGAAAGTCGTAGATATTTTTGACTTTTCTGGTAGTTGGATAGAAGATGTAGTCGATATTGTTGGAAATAATAAAGACATTGTTTTAATTGCTAACAAATTAGATTTACTGCCAAAATCTGTAAAACAAAACAAAATTTAAAACAATGGTTATTTAAAGTTTTAAAAGAAAAAGGTATTAAAGTAAAAGATATACTTTTAGTTAGTGCTATAAAAAATCAAGGTGTTGAAGAGGCGGCAGTCCGCTTAGATCAACTTAGAAATGGGAAAGATGTTTATATTATAGGTGCAACAAATGTTGGAAAATCGACATTTATTAATAAACTAATTGAATTAACATCAGGAGATAAGAATGTTATTACAACTTCACATTTCCCTGGAACGACATTAGGTATGATTGAAATACCTTTAGATCGTGCTACAAGTATATATGATACACCAGGTATCATACTTGATTATGATATTGCTCATTACCTAGATGCAAAAAGCTTAAAACTAGTAATGCCTAAAAAAGAAATTAAAGCACGTGTTTTCCAATTAAATGCAGAACAGAGCTTGTTCTTCGGTGGAATGGCAAGAATGGATTTTGTTAAAGGAGAAAGACAGAGTTTTACACTGTATGCTTCGAATTTAGTAGAAATTCACAGAACAAAATTAAGTAATGCTGATGCATTATTTGAGAAACATTTAGGGACAAATGTTAAAACCACCATTTGAAGATAATATCTCTATTTTTGGGAAACAAGTTAGAAAGAGTTTTAAAATTGACAATAGAAAAACGGATATAGTCATTTCAGGTTTAGGATGGATTACTGTAAATAGTGATAGTGGATGTGAAATTGATATTTTAGTACCTGATGAAATAGAAGTTTTTGTAAGAGATTCAATAATTTAATAGTGTAGATAAGAAATCTATAAATATAAGAAATGAGGATATAATGTTAAAAGGAAAACAAAAAAGACAATTAAGATCATTAGCTCATCACTTATCACCAATATTTCAAGTTGGTAAGTCTGGGGTGACTAGTGAGATGATTCAAGGGATAAGAGACGCCTTGGAAAAAAGAGAATTGATAAAAGTTAGTATTTTACAAAACTGCGAAGAGGATAAAGATGTAGTGGCGGAACTTCTATCTGAAAGAACATCTTCAGAGCTAGTCCAAGTAATTGGTCATACAATTGTATTATACAAACAGAGCTCTAAAGAAAAATATAGAAAAATAGAGTTGGTGAAGTAGTATGGCAATAGCTCTTTATGGAGGAAGTTTTGATCCAATACATATTGGGCATCTAATCACTGCCACAAATGCAGTAGAAAATTATAATTTAGATAAAGTAATTTTTATTCCTTCTCATATTACTCCATTAAAAGATCGTAACTTAGAAGCTAGTGATGTAGATAGATATGAGATGATTCAACGAAGTATCAAAAATAATCCTAAGTTTATTGTTAGTGATTATGAGATAAACAATGATGGGGTAAGTTATAGTTATAATACTGTTAAATACTTTAAAGATACCTATCAAGATGAAAAAATATATTTTATTATTGGAACAGATAGAGCAAAAGATTTGAAAAAATGGTATAATATAGAGGAGCTTTCAAAACTTGTAACTTTTATATTCGTTGCTCGCGACGGTGAAAAGTTAGAAGATATAGTTGAAAAAGATGATTTTTATAAAGGGATAGATTATGAAATAATGATTTCACCTATAATAGAAATTAGCTCTAGTTTAATCAGAAATAGGATTAAACAAAATAAAAAAATTGATTATATGGTTACAGATAATTGTAAATCATATATTGAGGAGTTGAGTTTATATGGAATTTCAAGAAATTAAAGATAGAGTAAAAGAAATATTACCAGAAAAAAGATATGAACATACATTAAGAGTAGTAGAAGTAGCTAAACATTTAGCAAAAGTTCATGGAGAAAATGAAGAAAAAGCAGCTTTAGCAGCTTTAGTTCACGACGTATGTAAACCTATGGATGAAGAATTAATGAAGAAATATGTTATTCTTCACAACCTTGATGTAAAATTACTAGATTATCCAGTTGAAGTATTACATGGACCAGTAGGTAGTGCGTTTATAGAAGAAAGAGTTTGGAATTGCTGATGAAGAAGTAAAATTAGCTGTTGCTAACCACACTTTTGGAAGAAAGCATATGACTCTTTTAGAAAAAATAATCTTTATTGCGGATTATATTGATCCAGCTAGAAAACACCCACATTTAAATGAAGTAACAGAAGTTGCAGAATATGATTTAGATGAAGCGGTAAGATTAGCTGCTAAATATACTTTAGTTTATTTAATTGATAATGATGAAAGAATATACCCATCATTATTAGAGTGCTATAACTATTATAATATTAAAAATTATAGAGTTGGATTCAAAGAAAAAAATAAAGAGAAAATCTTATCAGATGAAAAAAACTATAACTATTAGAAATAAGAGTGAAGCACACTTCAAAAAAGGTGATTTACTAGAAGCAACAACTTATGAAGATCCAGATACAGTATTTGCGACATTAGAAGTTGATCTAGTTAAACCTGTAACGCGCGATACTTTAACAGAGCGTTATGCAAAAATATTATGGAGTTACTTTTAGAACAATTAATAGATAAACTAGCAAAAAGATATCCAGAAGATGATGTTCTTTATGTAGTAATGTTCCATATTATTAAAAAAATAAAAATAAAGAAAGAGGATGAAAATGGAAGTAGAAAAATTTATTAAAAAAATCGTCGTAGATGCATGTGATGATAAACATGGTTATGACATTGTTGCGTATGACTTAACAAATGCAGGAGTTTTATACGACTACTCAGTAATTTGTCATGCATCAACAAGTAGACAAGTAGAAGCAATTGCTCAAGAAGTAAGAGAGAAAGTTTTTAGAAAGTGGAGCTACTATCTATAGTACAGAAGGTTTAAGAGAAGCTAAATGGATTCTTATGGACCTTGGAGATGTTGTTGTAAATATTATGACAAGAGATGATAGAGAGTACTATGGTCTAGATGCACTATTTGAAAAATATCCTTTAAAAGGTGTTTAGTATGTACGAAAACTTAAGTATTGTTTATGATAAATTAATGGATGTTGATTACGATGCTTATAAAAAAATATTATTAGTCAAGAATTAGGGAGATAGAAAAGATCTTCTAGTTCTTGATTTAGGGATTATGGTAGTGGTACAATGTTGCCTACTTTAACAAAATATGGTCAAGTATTCGCGGTTGATAATAGTGAACAAATGCTAGCTTTAGCAAGCAGAAAAGTACCAGAGTGTAATTATTTCGCTATGGATTTATTAGAAATATCTAATTTAAGTTATGAGTTTGATTTTTGTTCTTAGTGCCTTTGATGTTTTCAACTATCTTGAAGATTTTGAAGATTTTTAATGAAGGATTAAAAAGGAGTTTATGACTCATTAAAAGTAGGAGGAAAATTTGTCTTTGACCTCCATACTCCTAAAAAAATTAGAGATATGATTAATAATCAAGTGTTTGGTTATGAAGATGAAGAGATTAGTTATCTATGGTTTACCTATGAGACTGATAGAGAGTTAGAGGTAGAAAGTGAATTATCATTTTTTGTAAAAGAAGATAGCGGATTATATAGAAAGTTAGAACAATTCCATAGTCAACGAACATATGAAGTAGATGCTATTTTTTTGATTCTATTAAAAAGTATAGGGTTTAAGATAAATGATTATTTCTGTGATTTTAACAAAAAAATAATAAAGATTTTTGATAGTTCAGATAGAATAATTTTTATTTTGGAGAAATAGGTATAGTTTTTGATTTGATAAAGGATTATGCGTACAGTGTATGCATATTGGTCCATATGACAATGAACCTGAAACTGTTGAACTTATGCACGAACTTATGAAAAAAGAAGGCTATGAGTTGGATATATCAGATAAGAGATTTCATCATGAAATATATATTTCAGATATTAGAAAAAAACTGCACCAGAAAAAGTTAAAAAAACAATAATTAGACATCCAATTAGAAAAAAATAATAAAAACAGCTCAATTCAGATTATAATTTGAATTGAGTTTTTTTTATGAATTGACATAGATAATTTAACATAGTATGATAGTTACAGATGTAGATAAAAAAATTAAAAATTAAGGAAGATGTTACATGGAGATAAATATTTCAGAAGCAGAATGGGAAGTAATGAGAGTTGTTTGGAGTAATAACCAAGTAACAAGTAAACTAGTTATAGAAATCCTAAAAAGAAAAAAATCTTGGTCAGTGTCAACAATAAAAAAACCCTACTTTCTAGATTAGTAGAAAAAGATATGCTGCAAACAGAAAAAAATAGGAAATAAATTTTTATATAGTGCAAAAATGCTTAGAAAAATGACTGTTTAGAAGTATTAACAAGAAACTTTATAAGAAAAATTCTGCTCTAAAAAAACAAAAAAATATAATTAAATATGCAATTGAAGAAAAATAATTTAAGTAAAAAGTGATATAGATGAAGTAATACAATTATTACAAGAAAAAAACGTAAATCAGCAAAAAGAAGTTACCCCTTGTAATTGTATCAAGGGACAATGTACTTGTGGAAATCATAAAGAATAAGAGGTTAATTATGGATTTAAATGGAAAAAGAATTTTAATAACAGGAGCATCAAGTGGTTTAGGACGTGAACTAGCTTACCAATTTTCTCGAAAGGGAAATGTAGATCTAATTCTAGTGGCAAGAAGAAAAGAAGCACTTGATAAGGTTGCTAAAAAATGCGAAACCCTTGGAAAAGTTACGACTGAGACTTATTCGGTTGATATGAGCTCGCAAGAAGAAGTAGAAGGATTATTGCAAAATGTTAGTGAAATAGATATTCTTATAAACGCAGCAGGTTACGGACTAATGAAGGATTATAATGAGTTTAGTGATCATGAAGTAGTTAAAATGTTTGATACGAATGTTATAGGAACAATTCAATTGACTAGTGAAATTGCGAAAGAGATGCAAGAAAGAAAAACAGGTAGTATTGTGACGATAGCCTCTTTAGCAGGAAAGATAGCTACTCCGAAAACATCTGTATATTCTGCGACTAAGTTTGCATTAATTGGGTATTTCAATGCATTAAGATTAGAAACTAAAAAAAGGATAATGTGCATGTAATGACAGTTAATCCTGGACCAGTAGCTACAAACTTCTTTAATATAGCTGATAAAGATAAAACATATATAAAAGCACTAGGAAATAAATCATTAACACCTAAACTTGTGGCTTCTAAAATTATTAGAGGAATAGAAAGAGAAAAACGAGAAGTGAATTTACCATTTCATATATACTTTAGGGGTGAAAAAAATAAGCCAGTTATTCCCTAGACTTAGTGATAGAATATTAATGAATATGTTTAAATAAAAAATTTGAAACTTGCTTTTTATTTTCAAATTTGCTATAATAATAAAATGCTAGGTGGGGAGTTAGCGGTGCCCTGTACTTGCAATCCGCTTTAGCAAGGCCGAATACCGAGATGCGGGTAGAATAGGGAATGTCGAGTCTAACACGTAATGTTGAGACTGAGGGCTCCTTACGACGCAGTACTTATGAACCATGTCAGGTCCGGAAGGAAGCAGCATTAAGTAAGTCTTCTGTGGGTGTAAGTTTTTAGTCAAGGTTGAGTTGGCGATTAGACTAACGGTTTTTTTAATCTATTCAAGTCTCGGTTGCATCTTATTATAAATCGATAACATCTAAAAAGTATTAGCTTTTGGATTTTTTTATGTAGAAGTTAAGTGAAGGAAAAAAATATGAAGGAAGAAGTTATGTATCAAGGTAAAAAAATATAAAAAGAACGTGGAAAGATTTTTTTCATTAAATTACTTTTTACCAGTATTAATTTATCAGGTAATATCCTATTCATCAGGAATGATAGGAACATTTATGGCTGGGCACTATAGCCCAACAGACCTTGCAGGTGTTAGTATGGGAGTTAATATTTGGAACCCTGTAATGTATACATTGAATGCAATAGTTCTTGCAATAGTTCCAATAGTTTCACATTTAATCGGGAAGAAAAGAGAAGAAGAAATACCAGTAATGGTTAGACAATTTTTATATATAGCAGTACTTATCAGTATTATTCTAGTAATAGCACTTAATACATTAGCTGCTCCTATTGTAGATAGTTTGGGGATGGATGCCAAAATAGCGACAATAACTAAAAATTATTTGTATTATGAAAGTTTTGGAGTGTTATCTATATTTTTATATGTAGTATTGCGTTCATTTATGGACAGTTTAGGATTAACAAGATTGTCGATGATTATGATGATAATTTCTGTACCGGTAAATGTTACTTTAGCATATGGATTTATTTTTGGTAAATTTGGTATGCCTGAATTAGGTGGTGCAGGTAACGCGATAGCTGTGTCATTAACATACACTGTGCTATTTTTTATAGCTCTTTTTTTAACTTTAAAGCATCCGAAAATTAATAAATATCAAATATTTAAAAAAGAAGGAATTAGGTTTAAATATTGGGGTGAAATTTTTAAATTAGGTATTCCAATTGCGATAGCTACAGCATTAGAAACAGTAGTATTTTCAACATTATCACTTATGGTATCACGTTTTGATACAACGATTATAGCATCGCATCAAGCAGCGCTAAACTTTTCAGGCTTCTTGTATAGTTTACCTATAAGTGTAGCGAATACGGCAACAATTATTGTAGCATATCATGTAGGTGCTAAAAATTATAAACTTGCAAAGAGTTATACGGCTTTGAGTGTGGCTCTTGGAGTTATTTCTTCAGGCGTTGCTGGATTAATAGTACTTCTTTTTGATACTCAAATACCTTACTTATATAGTACTGATAGTGGAGTGATAGATTTAACTGCACACTTATTAATATTTGCTATAGGATTTGCACTGTGTGATTCATTTGCATCTGCCTTAGCAGGAGTACTACGTGGTTATAAAAAAGTAGTTCCTATATGTCTAGCAATGTTTGTCGGATATTATATTGTAGGGATTCCAGTAGCGTATTATCTAGTATTTACTAAAGGTGTAGGTATTGATGGATTATGGATAGGATGGATAATAGGTCTTGCTGTATATGCATTAGGAGTTTTAGGATACTATTTAAATCTTAGTAGAGGTATAAGTAAAAAACTTAGTACAGCTAAGTAAATAAAAGATTTTGTAATAATATTATTATTGCAAAATCTTTTTTATTATATTCCTTGACTATATTTTTTAAAAACTATATAATATGATTATCGAAACTAGATTGTAAGGAGAAGAGAATTTGAAAAAAGTTTATCCGAAATGGTCTGAGTTACCTACTATTGATTTATATCTAGACCAAGTATTACTATATGTAAATCAGTTAGATAGTTCATCAATCGTTGATGATGATAAAGGCTTAACAGCTGCGATGATAAATAATTATGTGAAAAATGGTCATCTAGATAAACCAATAAAGAAAAAATATAGTCGTAGACAATTAGCAAGATTAATAGTTATTACATGCTTGAAAAATGTATTTGCTATTCAAGAAATTAGTAAAACTATAAGTAGTTTAACAAAAGATGGCGATTCTGAAGCTATGTATGATAACTTCGTTATGTGTATGAATGAAGAGAAAAGAGAAGGTTTACCAGAAGTAATAGTTTCAGCTTGTGATACTGTTAGATTATATAAAAAAACTCATGATTTAGTAGAAAAATTAAAATAAGATAATACCTGGAGGTAAATTATGTCGTGGAAGATAGTTGTAGACACTGCCTGTGATTTTAGAGAAATACCAAATAAAGCAGAAAATGTTGTCTATGAAAGGGTACCATTTACGCTTCAAATAGAAGATAAAATATATATTGATACATTGGATATGGATATAGATGAAATGATGAAAGCAATGTATGCTAGTTCGGAACCAGCTAAATCTGCTTGTCCTAGTCCAGATGCATTTTTATCAGCATATAGAGGAGCAGAAAATATAATAGTTTTAACTTTAACTGGAGGATTGTCAGGTAGTTACACTAGTGCTATCGTTGCCCAAAAAATGTTAAAAGGAAGAAGATGAAAATGTCAACATTCATGTAATTAACACTCTTTCAGCGGGAGGACAAAATGATTTATTCCTTCTCAAGATAAATGAATTAATAAAAGAAGGATTATCATTTGATCAAGTAGTAGCAAGAATGAATGAATACCAAAAAAATACGAAGCTTATTTTTGCATTAGAAAAAGTAGATAATTTAGTGAAAAATGGTCGTTTATCTAAACTTGCTGCAGCTGTTGTAGGATTATTAAATATGCGTATGGTAGGAGAAGCTAGTAAAGAAGGAACATTGCATCTATTACATAAAGTTCGTGGGGAGAAGAAAGCTGTTGCTGCTGTTGTCGATGAGATGATTAAAGCAGGGATACAAGGGAGGAAGAGCAGTTATCACGCACAGAAATAATGAGAATATTTGCAAAAAAATAGAAGAGAAATTATCTGAGAAATTTTCTAATATAGAGTTTATCTCAGTACCAACTTCTGGAATCTGTAGTTTTTACGGAGAAGAAGGCGGAATGCTTTTTAGGATATGAAATATAATAAAAAAGATGTGATTTAATTATTAAATCACATCTTTTTAAATAAACTTACTTTTTACTAACCTTTTTAGTACTTTTTTTATTTTTACGAAGTTGTCTTACTAGAAAACCAATACCTTGCCCACACAAACTAAAGAAAAATATATAATAAACCATAAATTAGAATATCAAAAATTTAATATAATTAGACAAGATAATAGATAAAAAGGCTCCTACGAGAATAGAAAACAAGTAGCTAAAATCCTCTTTATTATATGCATATAGAAAAGATATAATGAAATTGACAATTGGATATAAGAAAAGAAGTAACCATATTATCATTCCTGATCTATTTGATATAAAATAAGAACACAGAGGAAGTATTATAAATAAAAAAAGAAAGAAAAAAATTAAATAGGGTACTTTTTTTCTAAAAAAACTTCTTCATTGTCTGCCTCCTAATATAGTGTTATTCTATCATATATCTTTTTAAAAAAACAAATTGTGTGCCGCTTTAAAAAAATAGCTATTGAGATTTAATAAAAAAATAGATAAAAGGATATGTTTAAAAAAATAGTGAAGTTATATGAGCTAGTTAATTGACTAAAATGAACTTGTAGTATAAAGTGTTATTATTAAAAAAATGGAGGTATGACTATGTCATTTGAAGATAAAAATTAACCAAGCTAAAAGATTCAATAAAAAGAAGGTTTAGAAAAAAATTACTGGAGATGAAAATATCGAATTAGAAAATGTAGTATCAAAAAGTAAAAAGAAGTAGCTGAAGGTTCAAAAAGGTAATGTTGAAGGTGCTATTGATACCGTAAAAAAACTTATTTAAAAAAAGATTAATTTTTAAAAATTATAAAAAAAGCTCTATAATTTTTTTGTAGTTGTTAAATAACTATAAAGATTATAGAGCTTTTTATTGTTGAATGTATAAGAAATAAATAGTTATATATGATAAGTGAAATCAATTAACGTTGAAAGTTTTTAGAAAAAATTTAAGTTTATTATTAAATTTAATATATTCTATAAATTAGATGTATTTTTTTATTATTTGAATATACAAATATATATTTATTTTATAAAGGTTTATTAATTAGCAAGAAGAAGCTATAAGTAAATTAAAAAAATAATAATATTTAATTAAAATTATTTCTATAACTATTTTTAGAAAAATTTCAAGGATTATAAGATAATATAAGGATATAGAATATTATCACATCAATATTGCGAGCGTTTTTCGTTGATTAATACCGTTTATTCATATATAGTAATAATTAGATAGATATTTGTATGATATTTAAAAAAATGGGGACAAACAAAGTAAATATCTAAATAATTATAGGGAGGTGTTATTATGACATTAGAAGGTGGAGTTAGTGTACCGGCAGAAGAAAAGAAAAATGTATCTAAAGCTGTAGAAGAAGTTGAAGATAGAAAAACAAATGAAGAGATCGATAAAATCGCCGATGAGACTAAGGAAGTATTAAAAGAGATTGGTGAAAATAAAGAAAATAATTTATTGCAATAACAAAGAATAATTTAATTATATTAGGAGGTAAAATTATGTCATTAGAAGAAAAAAATTAGAACAAGTAAAAAGGTTCAGTTAAAAGAAGGTCTTGGAAAATTAACTGGAGATGAAAAAACAGAAAAAGAAGGAGCTGCAGAAAAAGTAGTTTCTAAAGTAAAAGAAGTGGCAAAAGATGCAAAAGATGCTGTAGAAGGTGCAGTTGATGGTGTAAAAAAAGCTATAAAAAAAGATGAATAGTAAAATTACTAAAATAAATAATTGATTTTCCTTTCATTAAATTAAGCTCTATCAATCTTTTAACAAGTAAAGTTGCTATAAAGATTATAGGGCTTTTTTATTGTTTTGTATTAATTTGCAATGAGAATAAGTTCGCAAAATACGTAAATTTCTAATGTGTGGGTCAAATATGGGACAAAGCGCAAAACAAAAAGCCTTAAACGTTGATACTTTAAGGCTTTTCTAACTTTATTATTTAGTTTCTCTATTTTACTTTGGATGTTTTGACAACTACTAACATGGAATAACAGTTATTAGATTAAGGTTTTATAAAAATCTTTCTTCCTGTATTTTCCTGTAAAATTTTTAAAAATACATTGTCAATTACATTGTCAAAAAAATTTATTTAATAATCTAGCATATATCAAAAGAAATTAAGACGATTTTTAACCGTCTTTTTAAGTAGGAGAAATGTGAAGTTTTTAGATTAAAATACTTCATTCTCATAAGTAACTTTGAGTATTATCTAATATTTTATGAATTAGTATTATTACTACTTAAGAGTTCATTATCGCTATGATCTCTTTAGGGTGGCCGAAAAGTGCCGGTTTTATGAAAACTAACCTAGAAAAAAAGCCTAAATTTAAGGAGTGGCTCTAAATAAGAGGAAAATAAGATTAATATTTTTTTACTAAAAAAATAAATAATTAGTCTTAAATGATAAACGATATCAATTGTTGTCAAAAAGTGTATAGATGAAAAATTTTAAAAATTTATTTATCAATTTAATAAAAATCTCTAAATAATATATTTTTTTATTACTACAAAAAAATATATATAAAATTAACTGGATTGCTTATAAATTCTTTCTGATAAACCTTAAGTAAAAAAATAATATTTAAATATGCTGACTTTCTATATCGATAATTTTCGAATTTTCAGAATTATAAAAATTATTTTTAAAGATAATAAATGTATATACAACAGCGTTGTGAGCGTTTCACTTGTTTGTTGATGCTTATTCATATATAGTAATAATTACATAGATATTTACAAACTATTTAACGGTTAGAGATTAAACAAGTAAATATCTAAATAAAAATGAAAGGGGTAATCTTATGATTTGGTCACTTATTGTCGGAGGGTTTATTGGTTTTATTGCAGGAGGAATTACTCGTAAAGGTGGAGCAATGGGTATCATTGCTAATATCATCGCAGGATTAATTGGTTCTTCTGTAGGACAATCACTATTTGGAACATGGGGTCCTAATTTAGCAGGGATGGCATTAGTTCCTTCTATCTTAGGTGCAGTGATTGTTGTTGCTGTAGTATCATTCTTCTTTGGTAAAAAGGAATAGAAGTCTTTTTGCTGTAAAGTATGATATAAAATTAACTGATAGGAGGATTCAATATGTCGAAAATAAAAAAAATACTTTCCTTTATTGTCTGTATTTTAATCTTGACAGTTTTGATTCCTATTCTGCTAGAATATCATAAAGTAAGTAGTTTAGATATACAATTATATGATTGGAAACAAAATTCTAATATAGACTATTACCTTTCTAGATATGTATTCTGGGGTACTTTGGTTTTAGCAATCTTGGTATTATTCTTGATACTAATCGTGATATTTTATCCTAAACAACATCTTGAAGTTAAACTATCTGATGCAGATGGTAAACTTTCAGTAAAAAATTCAGCTCTTGAAGGGTTTGTGAGTTGTTTAGTAACTGATAATGGGTTAATCAGTAATCCTACTGTTCACGTAAATAGCAGAAAGAACAAATGTTATATTGATGTGAAAGGTGAAGTTAATACTGCCGAAGATGTTGTAAATAAAGGTCAACTTATACAAGATGAAATTGCTAAAGGCTTGAAACAGTTCTTTGGTATTAACCATGTTGTAAAACTTAAAATTTCAGTATCAGATATTAAACCACGAAAAGAAGTTAAAGTAACAAATAAGAATACAAGTCGTGTAAAGTGAGGATATAAAATATGGAATGGTTTAAAAAATATCAATACCCAATCATATCGGGATTGTTAGGAGTAATTCTAGCTTGTTTTATTCTATTCTTTGGTTTTTTTAAAACACTATTTGTTTTGATACTAGGTGCTTTAGGAGCAGGAATAGGGTATTACATACAAAATAAAAAAATTATTAAAATAAAGGAGCTTATTATGTCAAATACAAATACAAAAAAAAAGAAAAATGAAAAAAAGATGTAAATAAAAAAACGTAGGAGAAGTTAAAGGGGAACTAACTTACGAAAAATAAAGTCATTCAAAAAAATTATAGGTTTTTTTCTTTAGAGAAATATTTCAGGACTATTAGCTGTTGATGGAGGGATTTTTCTCGAACTTTAACAGAGAAATTAATTAATACTGACAATGTTACTTCGGGAGTAAATGTTGAAGTTGGTAAAGAACAGGTAGCTGTAGATTTAAATATTATAGTTGAATATAAGAAAAATGTTCCTGAATTATATCAAGAGATAAAAAAAGTTATTACAAATGATATTTCTAATATAACAGATTTAGAAGTAGTAGAAGTAAACGTTAATGTTGTTGATATTAAAACTAAAGAACAGCATGAAGCTGATTCAGTAAGCTTACAAGATAGAGTAACAAATGCTGTTGAATCAACAGGAGAATTTGCTTCAGAGAAGTTTGAGGCAGCAAAAACGGGTATTAGTGATGGTCTTTCAACTGCAAAAGAAAAGGTTGAAGATGGTATAGAAGCTGTTAAAGACAAAGCTAACGATGATGATAAAGAAGATGAAAAAGCTTCTAAATCTAAAGAAAAAAAACGAGTTCAATAATTAAGAATTAAAACAACTAATTTTTTTAAAAAAGAATTTCTCTGGAAGGGAGGTGTTATTATGACACTAGAAGGAGGAGTTAGTGTACCGGCAGAAGAAAAGAAAAATGTATCTAAAGCTGTAGAAGAAGTTGAAGATAAAAAAACAAATGAAGAGATTGATAAAATCGCCGATGAGACTAAGGAAGTATTAAAAGAGATTGGTGAAAATAAAGAAAATAATTTATTGCAATAACAAAGAATAATTTAATTATATTAGGAGGCAAAATTATGTCATTAGAAGAAAAATTAGAACAAGCAAAAGGTTCAGTTAAAGAAGGTGTAGGAGAATTAACTGGAGACGAAAAATTAGAAAAAGAAGGAACTGCAGAAAAAGTAATTTCTAAAGTTAAAGAAGTAGCAAAAGATGCAAAAGATGTTGTAGAAGGTGCAATTGATGGTGTGAAGAATGCTGTGAAGAAAGATGATGAAAACACAGACCAAGTTGATGATAAAGTAGATCAAGTTAAAGGGTCTGTTAAAAGAAGGCGTAGGGAAATTAACTGGGGATGAAAAAACAGAAAAAAAGAAGGAACTGCAGAATTTGATTTCATACTTTCTGTGAATTCCTAACACTTGCTAAACGTTGATATATCAGCATTTACCTATAAGGTGATTAGGGTGAATTGACTGTAAATTTTCAATATGTGGGTCAAGTGTGTCATTTTAAGAGTATTTTTATTATTAATTATCTAGCACATATACAAGAAATGGGCGGTTTTTAACCGTCTTTTAAGATGAAAAAGACTAAGAATAAACTAGTCTAACCACTCAATATTTTTAATTTCAGTTTTACGAAGTTTTTATATTTATTAGAACTTGCTTCATGTAAAGTAACTAGTTTATAGTGTGTATCAGTTATTTGCCTGATTCCTAAAACAATTGCTGATCTTCCAGATATTTCAATACTACTAAATCAAGATTCATATTATTTTGTAAATCTTTGGCCAACACATATGTTTACTGCTTTATCATAAAAATACTCTTTCGATAAAATTATAGTTTTTTTAAATCGTAAGAACATCTTTGAAAAGTACTCATGATTATTAAAGTCAGAAATTAATAATTCATTATTCTTTATCATCTCTATACTTTTAGTAGCGCTAACGGCTTTTATCTAAAAACATAATGCAAACCTAATAGGTGGTGCAAATCAGTTTCGTTAAATACCACAACTATATTATCTAATCCTTTATAATTAAGTTCTAATAAACATCTTTTTTTCACAAAAATTTTTTTCTGATAATCGTTTAATGTACTTTTGTAAAAGTTGCATCATTATCCATACAAACCCCTTTATTAAAAAAACACAAAAAATAAGCACGGAACGGAATTCGTTCCGAACAGGACAATCGATTAGTTGTGAACGGTCAACTAACTCCCTACTGTTGTGCTTCTAGGCTTATCGCAAACAGTTTAAGCTCTGCCAAGCAGTGTAACGTGCTTCAGTTACACTTCTATCAGATTAATAGACTTTAACGAACGAGATCAAAGAGAATACTTTTCTTATTTGACAATAAATCTTTCACCTCTACAATTATTTTATATCACCATTATACTTTTGTCAACTTTTTTGTTATTTTCAATATTTTCTTAGCAATTTTAATATTATTATTCAATTTTTTTAATTACTTTATAATTTTAATGAGTTATTAAAATTATTATAAGTATCATGTCTTTTTATTCATGTTTCATATGATTTTATTCCAACATTTTCCACATTTTACAGAATTTGGCAAGTGCTACTAGTTATTAAAAGCTATTCTAAGCTGTTAATCTCACTTGTAAGGTAATTTACCTAACACTATATAGAATGCTCTCAGAATTGAAAATATAAGCTAACTCTGATATAATAGATGTAGCTTTTTATTAGAAAAAAACAAGCCGTGTTTTCGTAGGTACATGGCTTGTTTTTTTAATTTTATTAATTATATTTACAGAATGTTCTAACTAATTCTTGACAGGCGGTTTCTAGCTGTTTCTGTGCATAAGTAAAACGCATAAGGAGAATAGGGGGCGCATTCACTTTCTATTAGTGGAATACCTTCAACTTTCTCCAAGGTAAGAATTTACTTTGCTTTAAGAGTTTCGATAGTCTCGAGTTTTTTTCTCTACCATCTTTCTGAAGTTCAGTTAGCTTTTTGTTTGCATACTTAACAGCATGGTTTATAACTTCATCCAGTAGTGAAATCTTTTCTAGAGAGGAACTCATCTTTCTTCTTTAGTGAAGAACTCTCTTAATTCAGATAATTCCATTATTAATTTTTTTTTCTTTGATCCTTTAAATTCTTTTCTGAATATCCTCCTTTCGTTGCTCTTAAGGTATTAATCTTAGTTATAGCTTCAGTCTCTTTTAGTCTTAAGATCAACCTTATCACTAATTGAGAGAGTAGCACTATTTTTTTACTTTGAATAGCTTCTAATTCCTTTAGCAGCATTATCAATTCTATTATCTATCTCCTTAATCAATTCATCATTGTTAGCTTCTAGTTGTTTCTAGTTCTGTAATTTTATTTTTGAATTCTTTCCATAATCTAAACCTCCTATTTATTTCTAATGTTGTAACTATTTGCTATATCGCTGATGCTTTCAGTCTTATTGTTTTGGTGTAATGAAGCAATATCATTTCTTAACTCTCTAATTTCTTCTAGTGCAATATCATTGCTTTTTAGAAGAAAAAGTCCTCGTCTTTAAATTCAGAAAGTGTAGCTATTATCTTATCGTCTTCAATTCCAACATCTAGCATCCTTCTCATCAATTTATCTTGTAATGATACCTCACTACTAGTATTTATATTGTTTTTTTGGTTTCACTTCTAAACATAGTTATATCTCCTTTCTTTTGTTCAAGCATTCATAATACTTTTTTTCTGTAATCTAAGTATTTCTTTAGTGCTTTAAAAATATTTATCCTGGTTCATTCGTGGCGGTTTTTGATGGAAAAGCCAAGAAATGTAAATTTAAACGCATTATTTGGATCGTATAGTTTATCGACCCTATAACACTCTTTTCAACATTAAAGTCATAGTATCTTGACTCATCATTTTTTTATTTCTATTAAGCTGTTCCTTTCCTTAGTCCTATACAAGTCCTGCATACAAGTTTCTTATCTTCACTAATATACATTTTCAAGCATTTATTATCGCACTTGTAACACTTGATATAATATTTATAACCGCCCAAATTACATGGTACTTTTTTTCAACGACATATTCCTTTCATGACTTGTTTCATGTTTAATTATGTCCTTTGGTTTTAAAACGATTCATACATATCGATCCCACTTTCTTTCTTCAATCTATTTTTTTCACGCCTTAATCGTGGTTGAGAGGTTCAATCTCTAACACTTTTTAAATAGTCACTATGCTGCTTGGTACACCAGGTAAAACTCTTTTCTAGATTCTATTGATATCTGATACCATTGTTTTTAATTGTATGTATCGTAAGTAATATAGTTTTCTAGTTTGGTTTACATGGTATCTTATCAAATACACCTAATAAATAAGTCTTCTCTTGTTGTAATTCAGAAGAATAGTGACTGATTAAGCGTTCAGTTTCTTGAATATCTGAAATAATACTTAATCTCTTGTAATCATATCCATTTACTACTGCATTTGACTTTTTACTCTTTGTATAGTCAGATGCCTGGATCTCTGATTGATTACTTTTTAAGTTCTTCTAACAATTCAAGTTTATCAGATAGACTCTCAACGATATTAGTAAGGCTCTCATATCTTTTCAACCTTTCTAATTTGTTAGTATCGGTTGAATATTCGGTGAAATTATTTATTGTGAGTTCATCGCTATTTACTTGCTTTTGTAGTCTTTTTGTTCTTCATCCCTCAAGATGCCATTTTGAGAAAGTAAGGTATATATATTTGCCTTTATGTTTCTCGATAATTTCTCTTTCATGATTAGACTTTATCTCACGTTGCAAATAAATAAATACAGTTATCAATATTTCACGTTCTGAGCCTTCTAAAGTATCCAGGTAACCATTTACTAGGTCTTTGATATCCGTGGCCTTATTATCCAGATAACGCTCGATTACAAGGTCTAAGTCAATTTGTTGATTTATTGATAACTGCATAAGTTAACTCCTTTTCTATAATTCTTGACATATATGTAAATATGCAATCAATGGTTCAGTCTCACCATCTTTTTTGAAAAATTCAACACGGCCAATAAATTCATAATCCTCTAATTCATCACGCCATTCCCTTATTTCTCTGAATAGCTCTTCGCTATCTGTTGTGCTCTCGGCCTTGATTATATCGGTTACTTTGTACATATGTCTGTACCTCCTTGTTTATTTGATTTTAATTTTTATAAACTCCACTAATAGGTAAGACATATTACTCCTCTAATTAAATTCTACTGGCAGCCATTGTTTGTAAGGTTTCTTACCTTGATATAAAGGATAATTTATAATAATACCTTGCAATACGTAATTAATGGCGCTAGTACGATTGATTGAAATAATATTACTATTTAATAGATCCATGATTAGATTAATAGTTTGCTTATTCCAATCACTCCAGAATACTACTTGCTTTCCACCTCCCTCGCTAGATATTTCATGATGGCCCTTATAGTTGTAGCCAATGTTATTGAAATATTTTTTTCTATTTCTATAAAAGTGATATGCTTATTAGACCTAATCATCTTAGCAAGGTCTAACTTAATCTTATTGATGTTCATTTTCTTCTTCCTTTTTTTATTTTTTTGTTATTTTTTTATACAATTTCACATATTTTTTTATGTAAAAAGTAACCTTTTAGGTTACCTTCTAGGTTACCTCCCAAACTCCAGTTATATCAATGGTTCAGAGAGTGAGGGGAGCAAGGTAACCTAAATAATAAAGTTCATTTCATATTTACATGTACTACCTATATATATTATTAAAATATTTTTTTGAATATAAAAAAATATAGGTTACTTGGTTACCTTATATGCTAGAAAGACTATTATTATAATCTTTTTTTAGTGGTAACCTACTGTAAATTATGGGTTACTTTATTTTTTTGAATATACTATATAGGAATGCTATAGGTATAGCGTTTTTTTAAAAAGTAACCTCTTATTGTTATTAGGTTACTTTCCTTTAACTCTAATATTATTGTATTCTAACAATACAATGAACTAGATTATCTGGTATTTTTCCAGAATATTCCACTTCGGGTAGAGATTTTGTTATTCCTCTTCGATCATCCGTTCTTATTTTTTTGCACGTTCTATTTTATACTTGTACCCGTCCTCTTTGTAATACATATTGAGATGAGTTACTATATCCTTACCAAAACTACCAGTAATCTTATAGTCAAAATAGTTAGAAGAGAGATAGTTGTAAAATTCTGATTTTACTAAGGGTAGGGGTACACGCCCCACTAAAGGTAAGTTTCTATGTATATACCAATCTTTGACAAAACTGTATATATAGTCATTATCCTCCTTATACTCTTCTAACATTCTTTCAGTTGCTCTAGGATTAGAGAACTTTTCAAAATCTAAGTGCAATGCTGTGTATAGAATATACTCTAAAATCGTGCTGTTTTTTAAGTATTCATCTTTAATACGTCTATCCTGCACTTGGCCATTAAAATCAGCATTAAATGGGACTATTAAGAGGCGTCTGTAAGTACCTTGACTCTTATTTCTTACCTTTGGTAGTTTATTAGCACTGAATAGATTAAATAGCTTGAAGCGTGCTGTAATAACACTTTTTTTCCCTTTCTATTTACTGCAACTGGATCTCCAGTGACTATACTCATAAGGTTACTCATATCATCTAGATACTTATTACTGATGTCATCGCCGATATTACATACTTTGCCTTGTAACATTTCTAGTTTAAATTCTCCACTGAATTCGTGTGGGGTTAGGGTGCTTATATTTTCTATACCTATTAGGTTTATAAGCATTGTCTGAAATGTACCTTTACCGTTGTTTCCCTCACCATAAAGGATGGCCATCTTCTCTCTGGTATGATTAGGATTTGTTGCCTCATTCACTATCTCCCAAAGTACTTTAACTAATTCTTCATCTCCATTAGCAATAGACAGAAACCATTTATCAACATCAAAATAATTATCTTTTATGTTGAGGTAATTATTAAGAGCTGCCGTATTATAATTTGTAGCTAATTTAGAAGTGATAAAGTAGTTAGGATTGAAAGGTTCAAGTTTTTTGGTAACCTTGTTAAATACACCATTATTCACTGCAATTAAATTTTTTTATTCTCAAGTTTTTTTCATATATGGTAATTGAGTCTTTAAAAAACTTATGTACCTGGGTGTATTTTTCTAGGATCAAACCTATATTCTAGTTTTGCTATTGCTCTATTAATATAAGCTTCTTGACCAGTATATATTCCCTCGCTAAAGTTATAGCTGTAAATAATAGAGGTATCTTCAGTTTCTCCAGTTAATTTCATAGGAATATTTTGTTTTAAAGTACTACTAACTGTTGTAAAATTCATAATTGGTATTTTTTTCATTACCATCCTTATCAACTTTAGTATTCTCAATTCTCCATTGTTCACCTATTTTAAATAACCTCCAATGTAATTCACTGGTAGAAGTGATAGGTTTATCTAATTTAAGATTAATAAGATATAAAAAAAGTTAATGTCTTTTTCTTTTCCTACTATTTCAAACCTATTTAACATGGTGTAGCTTTTTCGCATTTTCAAAGTAATTAGGATTATTTTGAAAAGAAGAAATAGCATGGTTGATTTTTATTAGGTTTTCTTGTTGATATTTATCAGGATCATCTCCAATACTAGCTAATAAGTCTGAACACTCACAAGCAATCTCATAGGATATTATGTTGTAACATACATCACGAGCTAAGGATAACAATATGCCTAATGCTCTGTTATATTCTTCGCTATCTTTAGTATGAATGTTCACATAATCTAATTCTAAATATCTGAAAAAAATAATTCTTTAAAAGTCTTCATCCGATAATCTTATATCAGTAGTATTTGTACTAGGTCGATGGTAATTACTTATTACCTTTTTTTCTTCTTTGCTAGCTTCTTGAACTGGATAGGGTAAGCCATCTAGTTTCTTTATAAATATATGCTCATTATCACGTACTGCAATTGGTAAGCCTTTGTAATTGAGACCATGTGGAACTACTCCTATCATAATTTAGTTCTAACAACGCCATAATATGCTGTATGGTCGGTTTGTATTCCTCTTTGAGTATTTCTCTATCTGGTTCAATCACAAGCCTTAAACGTGGGTTATTTGGCTTATGTGAGATGCTTGAGTACAAAAGGTATTTATAACTTGACAATTTCTCTTGTATGATGGCTTGTACCTCCTTGGAGGTTAGCCCTGTATCCTCGATATCGATAACAATAAGATCTCTTGATTTTAAATTATTATCATTCCTTGTATAACTTCCGTCTTCATTTGGTGTTATCTCTCCACTAATGAAACACAGCATCTCTTTTATCTTGTAACTGTTAATATTAGTTTCTTGTTCAATGGTAGGTACAAAAGCATTAGCAATGACTTCTAAAGCAGTCTTGTCAGTGTTAGAGGCACTTACTACGTTGCTTCTGCACCCAGTTTGTTTATAAATCAAATTACATCACATCCTCTATAATGCTTTTTAGTTCATATAGTTCCTCATAGCATATACTGATAATACTTCTGATGTATTGAAAGCTATATCATTAGTTGATTCGAGTAAATAATGACCATTGATTGATTTATCCCAACATTTAAGTAATACATCAGTTGGTAGATTTAAACTATGTAAATCATCGGGTGTAACTACTTGAATTACTTCTGTATGTTTAGCTAACAACTCCATTGTTATTTTTTTAAACTTGTTAACCTTTTTTTCTATATCTTCAACTCTTTTAATTATTTCTTGTTTACTCATTTTTATTATCTCCAATCCATTTTTAATTTTTAAGAAGCAGTATAATAACTGACTCCATTTTCTTCGATATGTGCTAGTTTTTTTTCTAATTTATATTGTATTTTCTTTTAAGAATTTATTTACTTCGCTTTCTAAGTAAATGTATTGTCTACCAACCTTGGTAGGTCTTAAGCCTCGTTTATTAAGGTCTGATAGGGTGTCAACCCCTATACCTAAGTTTTCACATAGTTCTGTTTGGTTGTAACGTCTATCTTGCTTAATTTCATCTTTCAAGATATCCTTGACAATTTCACGAACTGCTTTTTATCACTTGTTGTTCAAAAATCTTCACTGAACATATACTCACTCTCCTTTAATAAAATATGTGATCCATTAGCAAAGCAGCAATATATATAAATGCTGTTACTAGTGGAAAGAATACTACTGTAAAACATAAGCTGTTTATGTATAATTCTTTATTATCCATTTTAGAAATTTCCTTTCTTGTGGTATAATGAAAGCAAGTACTTTTCTAAAGTACTTCCCTCAAACCTTTTAAGTAATCAGATTTGGTCGTCGAATACTTGAAAGGTTTTTATTTTGTGATTAAGGTAAAAACTTCTGATATGTCAACTTGCAAAGTATCACATATCTTTTTGCAACCTTGGGAGTTGCTAAATGCGTTTTGTTAAACACATTCATTAAAGTTTGATAACTTAAACCACTAGCACGCCCGAAGGATGTTTTATTATATCCTTGAATAGCGAGCAATTCTGTTAATTTATGCGTGTTTGCTTTTGAATTTCAAATAAATGTCCTCCTTTTCTTATTTTTTTATGAATTTTTTTATATTAAGAAATGACCATAAACATGAACATCACTTAATTGAATAGTACCATCATTCTTTTTATTTGTCAAGAATAAACTATAAAAAAACTAAAAATATTTAAATTTTGTTCAATATATGGTACAATATATATGATTATTAGACAAAAAGAGGTAAAATATGATAAAAATAACTTTCAAAACACTTATGGCAGAACGTAATTATAAAATAACAAGAGTTTCAAATGATACTGGAATTTCTAGAACAACATTGACCGCATTGAGTCAAGAAATGAGTAAAGGTGTACAATTAGATACATTAAACACGTTATGTAATTATTTAAGAATTACACCTGGTGAATTTTTTTCAGTTACATACCTTATGATATTAGTTTTAACTTTGAAGTAATGGATGAAAAAGGAGAAGTTATAAAAACAAGTTGATAAGATAGAATATACTGAAAAAAAGCAAGCTTTACTTTTTTTATTAATGTAGTTGATCATAAAGGGGTAAAAAAACATACCTTTGAGATACTATGCTATGTTTTAACAACATTTAATACTACTGTTGATGTAAATGAAGTAGGAGGAGTTTTTTTGAGGAAGTAAAAGGTAATTCTTCAAATGTTCTATTAGATCGAGAGCAATTTGAAAAATGTGGAAAAACGAATTTATAGCATTTTTTTAAAACAATTTGAGGCTCAATGGCAAACAAAAATAATTGAAGATATAATGTATTATTTTTTTCTAATAATATAAATGAAAAAAAGTTGACGGTGATTTCGTCTCTTGTTCAGAAATAGATTTTAATAGGTATATTTAAAAAAAGAGTAGGAAAGGAGATTTTAAATGGAAAAAAATTAAAAAGAAGCTATTGGATACATTATGGTTCATGTAATGGAATATACAGTTCCATTGTGTATTGTTTTTATTTTAATAAGTTTATTAGGATTCTCATATAAAAAAAGCATATACTTTTTAAAAAATTCCCAACTTGGTTATTAGTTGTTTTAATACCAATCTGTTATTGTATTGTATTCGGAATATTAATAAAAAAATATTGATTCATCACTTTGGGGAGTGATTAGTTGTATTATTACATTTTTACTATTAAATGTTTGTGGTTTAAGTATCCTGATTTCAACTAAAAACACTTATTGGGGAAATATTTGAGTTGAAAAAGTGTAAACACATCATAAGGATTTCTGTAATTTGTTTACTATTGATATTTTTTTATCATACAAATTTTTACAATGGTTTTTACTATTGATAATATGGTTAAGTATTTTTCATTGTTATAAATTCAATAAGAATTTACAAAAGAAAAAAATAGAGATAATAAACAAAATGATATTAATGAGAAGCTCACTCATATAATAAACAATGAAGTGAATGGTAATTATATTAATAAGTTACGTAAAAATCTTGGGAAAAAGTAAAGCTGAAGATATATATGAGTATTTAAGTAAGACTCATATTTCATCATTAATTAAATTAAAAATATGTTTTAAAGAAAGACATAGAAGATAGAAAAATTAAATTTCCTATAAAGCAAACGCTGATTTTTATTTTCAGGAATTGGGGGACTTAGTACACTTGCAGGTACAGAAAATACTATTAATTTTTATTTCAGACCACAAAAATGATATAGCAATAGTATTATCTTTTATATGCAGTTATATATTTTTATACTGGATAAATATTTATTCAAGTATACTAAATCAGAATAAATCTATAGGTACAGATTATTTATTATTATTAATAGATAATGTTATCGAGTCAAATAAAGAAAAAGCTAAAAAGAAGGTAAAGAGAAGAAAGATGCTGCTATAACTATTACTGAAAAATAATGTCACTACAGAAACTGAAATTTTTAGAGATTGATGAAAGAGAAGGGGTGTTGAAAAATTAAGATGAAAA
>BNJT01002352.1_pt1 | contig 48096 bp, 45 predicted proteins | sample 8540491 | NCBI WGS metagenome assembly BNJT01 (sample SAMD00202455, study PRJDB9452) | human saliva metagenome | host: Homo sapiens | reverse complement strand
TCTGGTTGAGCTTGACCTGGAAACGCAGGAACGCCGCCTGAAGAAATCAGGCCACTGGTTCAAAAGAGCTTAGCGATAATAACGGATTTTTAAAAGAGATTCTGACCGATTATCTTAATTGGTCAGAGTTTTTCTTTATTCGTTAATTTTTTTCGATGCTCCCCCATCGAAAAATAAGTTTTCAGCTATAAAAAAAGAATAGAAATAGGAAGGCAAAGAATATTTTGACTAGAAACCTGCCACATTTTTGGTATAATATTACTTATTCACATTTTATTTTGATTATGAAAGTGTTGGTGTTTGATGTCTCGTTCGGTTGACTTGCTTAAGAAGCGCTACTTAGAAAATATAAAAGAGACCCCAGATTTATTTGTTGGGGTTGAGCTGGAGTATCCTGTTGTAAATTTAGAGGGTAAGGCTACGGATATTGAGGTTGTTAAGGAACTCTTTCGATATTTACCATCAGTTCTGGGTTTTACTATCGAAAAAGTAGATGAGTTTGGAAATCCAATTCAGTTGCTAGATCCCGTAAGTCAGGATACTATCTTGTTCGAAGTCTCTTATACAACTATCGAGTTTGCTTTTGGTAGGGCTAAATCCATCCAAGAGGTTGAAGAGCATTTTAGAGGCTACATGGATTTGATTCAGAAAAAATTGGGTGAAGCAAATCATGCCATTATTGGTTCTGGAATACATCCATACTGGGAGAAGAATGAAAATCAACCGGTTGCTTATGCACGTTATCAGATGTTGATGGCTTATTTGAACTTAAGTAGAAGTAAGACTAATGTGGATTTACACGATTATCCACAATATGGTGCTTTTATCTGTGGCAGTCAAGTTCAATTAGATGTTTCAAAGTCCAACTATCTGCGTGTTATCAATGCTTTTACTCAAATTGAAGCGGCTAAAGCTTATTTATTTGCAAATTCTGAGTTTTCAGGGGCGGATTGGGATACTAAAATTTCAAGGGATATTTTTTGGGAAGAGTCTATGCACGGGATTTATCCTGAAAATGTAGGTGTCAATGCCAGACTCTTTAAAGATGAGGATGATTTTTTTGATTATCTGGATCACTCTGCGATCTTTACTGCGGAACGTGATGGACAGACCTATTACTTTAATCCTATTCAGGCTAGAGATTATTTGACTACACCTGAAATCCAAGCATTTACCCTGAATGGGGATGAGGTATTGATCTATCCTCAGGAGCAGGACTTCCAAACACACCGTAGTTACCAGTACCAAGACTTAACAACACGAGGGACTATCGAGTTTCGTAGTGTTTGTACACAGCCGCTAGACCGCACCTTTGCTTCTGCAGCCTTTCACTTGGGCTTGTTACTTCATTTAGACAAGTTAGAAGCTTACTTGCAATCTGCACCATTTTTTACCACATTTGGTCGTGACTACAAGTCATTGAGGAGACAATTTTCTAAGAAAAGGCTCGCAGATGAGGAAGAAACTGCAATTGTCGAGTTTTCAAAAGTCTTACTCCTTCTAGCTGAGGAAGGTTTGGAGAAAAGAGATAAGCAAGAAATGATTTATTTAGAGCCTTTGAAGAAAGAATTGGGATTATAATTTCTCTTATAAAGGGAGAATTTTCTGAAAAATCATGATATAATGGAATGGACTATAGATAAAGGATAGAGATTATGACATTAGTTTATCAATCAACGCGTGATGCGAATAATAGAGTAACTGCTAGCCAAGCTATTTTGCAAGGTTTGGCGACGGATGGTGGTCTGTTTACACCACTTACTTATCCAAAGGTGGATTTGGACTTTGACACATTAAAAGATGCTTCTTACCAAGAAGTGGCTAAATTAGTTTTATCAGCATTTTTAGATGACTTTACGGCTGAGGAGTTGGACTACTGTATCAACAATGCCTACGATAGCAAGTTTGATACTCCAGCTATTGCGCCATTGGTGAAATTGGATGGGCAATACAACTTGGAACTCTTCCATGGTTCAACGATTGCCTTTAAGGATATGGCCTTGTCCATCTTACCCTACTTTATGACAACGGCTGCTAAAAAGCATGGTTTAGAGAACAAGATTGTCATCTTGACTGCAACATCTGGTGATACTGGAAAAGCGGCTATGGCGGGGTTTGCAGATGTGCCTGGTACTGAGATTATCGTCTTTTATCCCAAAGACGGTGTCAGCAAGGTGCAAGAGTTGCAAATGACGACTCAGACTGGGGATAATACCCATGTTGTAGCCATTGATGGGAACTTTGACGATGCGCAAACAAATGTGAAGCACATGTTCAACGATGTGGAACTTCGTGAAAAATTGGCTGCTAATAAGCTACAGTTTTCATCAGCTAACTCTATGAATATTGGTCGTTTGGTACCACAGGTTGTTTATTATGTCTATGCCTACGCTCAGTTGGTTAAGGCTGGTGAGATTGTGGCTGGTGAAAAGGTTAACTTCACAGTACCGACTGGAAACTTCGGCAATATCTTGGCTGCCTTTTATGCTAAACAAATCGGCCTACCAGTTGGTAAGCTAATCTGTGCTTCAAATGACAATAATGTCTTGACAGACTTCTTTAACACACGTGTCTATGACAAGAAACGTGAGTTTAAGGTTACAACTAGCCCATCTATGGATATCTTGGTATCTTCAAACTTGGAGCGCTTGATTTTCCATCTTTTAGGTAATAATTCTGAAAAGACAGCTGAACTTATGAATGCCTTGAACACGCAAGGACAATATGAGTTGACTGATTTTGATGCAGAGATTCTTGAACTCTTTGCAGCTGAATATGCGACGGAGGAAGAAACGGCGGCAGAAATCAAGCGTGTTTATGAGTCAGATTCGTATATCGAGGATCCACATACGGCGGTTGCGTCAGCAGTTTATAAAAAATACCAAGCGGCTACTGGCGATGTGACCAAGACCGTGATTGCTTCAACAGCTAGTCCATACAAGTTCCCAGTGGTTGCAGTAGAAGCTGTAACAGGGAAAGTTGGCTTAACTGACTTTGAAGCCTTGGCTCAATTACATGATATTTCAGGAGTGGCAGTGCCGCCAGCAGTTGACGGGCTTGAAACAGCTCCTGTTCGTCACAAGACAACAGTGGCAGCTGCTGATATGCAAGCAGCGGTTGAGGCTTATCTAGGACTTTAAGACAGAAGGAGTAAACTCGGTTGGGAAGCCAACTGAGTTTCTTTTCATCAGGAGGACGGATTGTTTAAGAAAGATAAAGACATTCTTAATATTGCCTTGCCAGCTATGGGCGAAAACTTTTTGCAGATGCTCATGGGGATGGTGGACAGTTACTTGGTCGCCCACTTGGGCTTGATAGCTATTTCGGGTGTTTCAGTGGCTAGCAATATTATCACGATTTACCAGGCGATTTTCATTGCTCTGGGAGCTGCTATTTCTAGTGTTATTTCAAAAAGCATGGGGCAGAAAGATCAGTCGAAGCTAGCTTATCATGTGACTGAAGCGCTGAAGATTACCTTGCTATTGAGTTTGCTTTAGGGGCCTTGTCTATCTTTGCTGGGCAAGAGATGATAGGACTTTTGGGGACTGAGCAGGCTGTGGCCGAAAGTGGAGGACTCTACTTATCTTTGGTAGGTGGATCGATTGTTCTTTTGGGGTTGATGACCAGTTTGGGGGCCCTGATTCGTGCAACGCATAATCCACGTTTACCCCTCTATGTTAGTTTTTTATCCAATGCCTTGAATATTCTCTTTTCAAGTCTAGCTATTTTTGTTCTTGATATGGGGATAGCTGGTGTTGCATGGGGGACTATTCTGTCTCGCTTGGTTGGTCTTGTAATTTTATGGTCGCAATTAAAACTGCCTTGTGAGAAGCCGTCTTTTGGTTTAGATAAGGATTTGTTGACTTTGGCTATACCGGCAGCAGGAGAACGTCTCATGATGCGGGCTGGAGATGTCGTCATCATTGCCTTGGTTGTTTCTTTTGGGACGGAGGCAGTAGCGGGAAATGCAGTCGGAGAAGTCTTGACTCAGTTTAACTATATGCCTGCCTTTGGCGTCGCTACGGCAACGGTCATGCTGGTGGCTCGAGCAGTTGGAGAGAATAACTGGAAAAGAGTAAACGAGGTAAGCAAGCAAACCTTTTGGATTTCTTTCGTCCTTATGTTGCCCTTGACACTTGGCATCTATGCCTTGGGAATACCGTTGACACATCTCTTTACGACGAATCCTGTAGCGATTGAAGCTAGTGTTTTGGTGGCGCTTTTCTCACTACTAGGGACTCCTATGGCGATAGGGACAGTGATTTATACGGCAGTTTGGCAGGGGTTGGGGAATGCTCGTCTCCCCTTTTATGCGACAAGTATCGGGATGTGGTGTATCCGCATTGGGACAGCCTATCTGATGGGAATTGTGCTTGGTTGGGGCTTGCCAGGTATTTGGGCGGGAACCCTTTTGGATAATGGTTTTCGTTGGTTATTTCTACGCTACCGATACCAGCGTTATATGAGCTTGAAAGGATAGGAAATGCAAAAAACAGCTTTTATTTGGGATTTAGATGGGACCTTATTGGACTCTTACGAAGCGATTTTGTCAGGGATTGAGGAAACCTTTGGTCAGTTTTCTATTCCTTATGATAAGGAGAAAGTGAGAGACTTTATCCTCAAGTATTCGGTGAAGGATTTGCTGGAGCAGGTGGCAGAAGAGCGAAATTTGGATGCGAAAGCGCTTAATCAGGTGCGTGCCCAGAGTTTGGCTGAGAAGAATGTCCAGGTAGTTTTGATGCCAGGTGCGCGTGAAGTGTTGGTTTGGGCAGACGAAGCAAAGATTTTGCAGTTTGTTTATACACATAAGGGAGACAATGCCTTTACTATTCTAAGAGACTTGGGATTGGAATCCTTTTTTACAGAAATTCTGACCAGTCAGAGTGGCTTTTCACGGAAACCAAGTCCAGAAGCTGCTACCTATCTGATAGATAAGTATGAGTTGGATTCTAGAAACACTTACTATATAGGGGATCGGATTTTGGATGTGGAATTTGCCCAGAATAGCGGAATTCAAAGCATTAACTTTTTAGAGTCATCTTATGAAGGGAATCAGAGGATTCAAGCATTGGCAGATATTCCCTACATTTTTGAGGATGAGCAATAAAAAGATTGTGTCAGTTTTATGACAGAAGGCTAACAAACTATTTCAACTAATCTAGTTTGTTACAAGGAATGGACAGTTCTGTTAAATAGGCCCGAGAGGGCTTTTTTTCTACTTTTTTTGTGTTATGATAGACAGGTACTCATTTGAAAGGAATGTGAAAGAATGAAGAAAAGAATATTATTAGCCTCAACAGTAGCCTTGTCTTTTGCGCCAGCATTGGCAACTCAAGCGGAAGAAATTGCTTGGACAGCGCGTACCGTTGAGCAAATCCAAAATGACGTGACGAAAAACGAGAACAAAAACAGCTATACAGTTCAGTATGGTGATACTCTGAGCACCATTGCAGAAGCTTTGGGAGTAGATGTGACAGTTCTTGCTAATTTGAACAAGATCACCAATATGGACTTGATTTTCCCAGATACTGTCCTCACTACAACTGTCAATGAGGCAGAAGAGGTGACGGAAGTTGAAATCCAACTCCTCAAGCAGATTCTAGTGAAGATGTGACGACTGCGACAGCTGATTTGACAACCAACCAAGTAACAGTTGATGAAGAAACGGTTCAAGTGGAAGACCTTTCTCAACCAATTGAGGAAGTACCAAGTGCAACAGAGACTGAAAAACCAACAGAGGTAGCGCCAAGTTCAGAAGTTTCTGAGACAGTGACCACTACTGAAGGGACACCATCTACAGAAGCACCTGTGGCAGAAGAAACAGCAAAAACAACTCCAGCGGAAGCACCGGTAGCAGAAACAACTGAAACGACTAGTCCAGTTGAAGAAGAAGCTCCTCAAGCAGCGACTCCAGCTACCGAAGCAACGGAAGCGACGACTTCGGCGGAAACATCAGTAGCAGCTGCACCAGTAACAGAAACGCCTGCTGATACAAGAGGAACAAGTGCAACAGAATCAACAACAAATTTTGACACTGCAACTTCGACTTATCAAGCAGAGCAAAGCCAAACTCCTTCAAGAACGTATACTGCTCCAGCGGCTCCTGACTATGCAGGACTTGCTGTAGCCAAGTCTGAGAATGCTGGTCTTCAACCACAGACGGCAGCCTTTAAAGAAGAAATCGCTAACTTGTTTGGGATTACATCCTTTAGTGGCTACCGTCCTGGTGACAGTGGTGACCATGGTAAAGGTTTGGCCATCGACTTTATGGTTCCAGTGAGTTCAGCACTCGGAGACCAAATTGCAGAATACGCAGTCCAAAACATGGCTAGTCGTGGTATCAACTATATCATCTGGAAACAACGTTTCTACGCTCCATACGATAGTAAATATGGACCAGCCTACACTTGGAATCCAATGCCGGATCGTGGTAGTGTGACCGAAAACCACTATGACCACGTTCACGTTTCAATGAACTAATCATTAAAATGGAAGTTGGGAGCTGATTTAGTTCCCGCTTCTTTTTTGTGTGTGATCGTTTCAGAATAAAAAGAACAAATATGAGGAAACGACTAATATTTCAAGAGAATTGAAGCATATTACTTGATTTATTGTTGAGCTTATATTATACTTGATAAATCAATTATTGACAAATCATATATATTAGGAGGAAATGATGGTAGCAATCCAAGATTTACTATATCAGCTACGGTTGGCAGATCAGTCTATGACACAACTATTCGAACGACAATTGGGAATTAGTCTGACTCGTTATCAAATCTTATGTTTCTTAATCGATCAGTCGCCGTGTAATCAAATAGCGGTTCAGGAGCGTTTGAAGATTGATCAGGCTGCCTTGACACGGCACTTTAAAATTTTGGAAAAGGAAGGTTTGGTCAAGCGCCGTCGGAATCCTGAAAACCAGAGGGAGGTTTTGGTGGAAGTGACAGACTTTGCAAGAGAACAACTAGTAACCAACTCTCCCCAACAGCATATAAACATAAAGAGTCAGATGGAGAGTGTACTTACAAAAGGAGAGCGAGAAGAGTTCAGTCGCTTGTTAGAAAAGTTGCTATCTGGCTTAGAAGAGATAGAAATTTAAGGAGAAGAATATGTCTATTTTTACAATTGTTTTAGCAACTATCGTTGCTTTGGAGCATTTTTACATTTTTTATCTGGAAAGTGTAGCTACGCAATCAGACACTACTAGTCGAGTCTTTAATGTGGATAAGGAAGAACTGGCTCGTCCTTCGGTGAATTCACTGTTTAAAAATCAAGGGATTTATAATGCTTTGATAGGGGTCTTTCTCTTGTATGGAATCTATTTCTCACAAAGTTTAGAAATTGTAACTATATTTGTTTTATTTGTACTTGGTGCAGCGACCTACGGTTCTCTGACAGCGGACAAGAAGATTATTCTGAAGCAAGGTGGACCAGCTATTTTTGACTTTGCTGAGTATTTTGTTTTTGAAATAAGAAAGTAGCGTTTTTTTGTTACCTACAAAAGTTAGATTTTTCTATCTAGCTTTTGGCTTTTAGACATAAATCTCTCATTTTTCTAGATTAAACTGTCAATGTCAGCTTGTCAGCTATTAGATGAAATTGCAATTTTAGGCACTCTATAAAAGTTATACCAATTTTTATCCTTGACAAGTGAGAGAAACAAGTATATACTGTTTTTGCTGATTCTGTAAAAGGGAAATCAGACTATACCAATTTAAGGAGAAAGCACAGCTGGTCTGTGTCGTATATACTATGTGTGGAATTGTTGGTGTTGTTGGAAACACAAATGCAACTGATATTTTGATTCAAGGACTTGAAAAGCTTGAATACCGTGGCTATGATTCTGCGGGGATTTTTGTCCTAGGTGGTGCTGAGAATCATCTAGTTAAGGCTGTTGGCCGTATCGCTGAATTATCTGCTAAAACTACTGGTGTTGAGGGAACAACTGGTATCGGACACACGCGTTGGGCAACTCATGGGAAACCAACGGAAGATAACGCTCACCCACATCGCTCGGAGACTGGACGTTTTGTCTTGGTGCACAATGGGGTCATTGAAAACTATCTCGAAATCAAGGAAGAATACCTTGCGGGCCACCATTTCAAGGGGCAAACAGATACGGAAATCGCAGTGCACTTGATTGGAAAGTTTGTGGAAGAAGATGGTTTCTCAGTTCTTGAAGCTTTCAAAAAAGCCCTTCACATCATCCGTGGTTCTTATGCCTTTGCCTTGATTGACTCTGAGAATCCAGATGTCATCTATGTCGCTAAGAACAAGTCACCGCTTTTGATTGGTCTCGGGGAAGGTTACAACATGGTCTGCTCGGATGCTATGGCTATGATTCGTGAGACCAACCAATACATGGAAATCCATGACCAAGAGTTGGTGATTGTGACGGCAGATAGCGTAGAAGTTCAAGACTATGATGGCAATCGTCGTGAGCGTGCTAGCTACACTGCTGAGCTTGATTTGTCAGATATCGGTAAGGGAACTTACCCTTACTATATGCTCAAGGAAATTGACGAGCAACCAACGGTCATGCGTAAACTCATCCAAGCCTATACAGATGAGACTGGTCAAGTAGTGGTAGATCCAGCTATCATCAAGGCTATTCAAGAGGCAGATCGCATTTACATCCTTGCAGCTGGGACATCTTACCACGCAGGATTTGCTTCTAAGAAAATGCTGGAAGAATTGACGGATACACCTGTTGAACTTGGAATTTCATCTGAGTGGGGCTACGGTATGCCACTTCTCAGCCAGAAACCACTCTTCATCTTTATCAGCCAGTCTGGTGAAACAGCGGATAGCCGCCAGGTTTTGGTTAAGGCTAACGAAATGGGAATCCCTAGCTTAACTGTAACAAACGTGCCAGGATCAACTCTTTCACGTGAAGCCAACCATACCATGCTCCTTCACGCGGGTCCTGAAATCGCAGTGGCATCAACTAAAGCTTATACAGCGCAAATCGCAGCCCTTGCCTTCCTGGCAAAAGCAGTCGGAGAAGCAAATGGCAATGATAAAGCGCAAGCCTTTGACCTGGTTCATGAGTTGTCAATCGTAGCTCAGTCTATCGAATCAACTCTTTCAGAGAAAGAAACCATTGAAGCTAAGGTTCGTGAGCTTCTTGAAACAACTCGTAACGCCTTTTACATCGGACGTGGTCAGGATTACTATGTAGCCATGGAAGCAAGTCTCAAACTCAAAGAGATTTCTTACATTCAGTGTGAAGGCTTTGCGGCAGGAGAACTCAAGCACGGAACCATTGCCTTGATTGAAGAAGGAACACCTGTCTTGGCCCTCTTGTCAGATCCAGTCCTTGCTAATCATACTCGTGGAAATATCCAAGAGGTCGCAGCCCGTGGTGCCAAGGTTCTCACTATCGCAGAAGAGAATGTTGCTAAAGAGACAGACGATATCGTCCTTACGACCGTACATCCTTACCTCTCACCAATCTCAATGGTCGTACCAACGCAATTGGTTGCTTACTTTGCAACCCTCCACCGTGGCCTTGATGTGGACAAACCACGTAATCTTGCCAAGTCTGTAACAGTAGAATAAGCTAAAAAAGTCTAGTCCTCCTAGACTTTTTTGCTCTTCCTTGTTATACTTGAGATAGGAATTCTTGTGTTCCGAAGGCAGTTTTTTATAAGGAGAAGAAAATGAAGAAGAAAAAAAATATTATTGCTATGCTGATTGGTATCGTCTTGTCTAGTTCTTTCTTGATACGAACGATCTTGATCCATCAGGCGAGACAAGCGAAGAAGCAAAACTTGGAACGGATTGCTGCTGTGCAAGAGACGGTTCAGTCTCAAGATCAAAAGAAAGCTGAAGAGCAGAAAGAACACTTTAAAAAGGCATTTGAAGGTGTAGATAAAACTTCTATTCAAATGAAAGACTACGATAGCCACACAAAGATTAATGGGGACTACAGTTTTGGTATAAAGGATGGCGTGCACTACCTAGTAGAATTAAAAACAGGTGAGAAAGTAGCTCTGGAAGGTGTGGACAAGGCCTTTCCTTTGTCTGTCAAAAACGAGGACACAAATAGTACGGAGCTTGCCCTGGTTGTCCGCAAAGACCAAGCCTGGTATATGATTGATACAAAGGGTGAGACGATTTACACTTTTGAACAAACAGAATTGACAGAAAACTCGAAGTTGACTTTGAAAGACAATAAACTACAGGTAGAATAAACTAAGAAAGTCTAGTTGATCTAGGCTTTTTCTAATGAGCAAATTTATTGAAGGTAAAACTAATTAGTGATAAAATGTCCTAAAAACTAAAGAATATAACGAGGAAACAGGACGGTAGAACTGGGAATTTCAACATTTGGGGAAACAACGGAGCTTGAGGGGACTGGGAAAACTTATAGTCATGCCGAACGCATTCGTCAGTTGGTGGCAGAGATTGAGCTGGCTGATAAGGTTGATTTGGATGTGTATGGTATTGGTGAGCACCATCGAGCAGATTTTGCGGTATCTGCGCCAGAGGTTGTCCTGGCAGCTGGGGCGGTCAATACCAAGAAAATCCGTTTGACCAGTGCAGTCAGCATTCTCTCAAGTATGGATCCGATTCGCTTGTTCCAACAGTATGCCACTATCGATGCTTTGTCAAATGGACGTGCGGAGATTATGGCTGGAAGGGGTTCTTTCACGGAATCTTTTCCTCTGTTTGGCTATGATTTGAAAGACTACGAAGCCCTCTTTGATGAGAAATTAGACTTGCTTCAGTTAGTCAATGAAAAGACAAGGCTAGACTGGCAAGGTCGATTGACCCAAACAATCTCTGGCAAAGAAGTTTATCCTCGTCCAGTTCAGGACCGATTACCCTTATGGATAGCGACAGGTGGTCATGTCGAATCAACAGTGAAGATTGCTCAGGCAGGCCTACCGATTGTCTATGCCATTATTGGTGGTAATCCGCGTTATTTTAAAAAGTTGATTCAGGCTTATCGTGAGATTGGGAGCGAAGCAGGTCATGCCAGTCATGCACTAAAGGTTGGAGCCCATTCTTGGGGTTGGATTGCGGAAGATGGCGAGCAGGCTGTGAAAGATTATTTTCATCCTACCAAGCAAGTAGTGGATGCTATCTCTAAAGACCGTCCGCACTGGCAGGAATTGCGTTATGAACAATATTTGGAGCAAGTTGGGCCAAATGGCGCTATGTTTGTGGGCAATCCAGATCAGGTGGCAGAAAAATTGATTCGTATGATTGAAGACTTAGGTTTGGACCGCTTCATGCTCCATCTACCGCTTGGCTCCATGCCTCATGACCAGGTTCTGAGAGCTATTGAACTCTTCGGCACACAAGTGGCACCAAAAGTACGGGCGTACTTTGCCATGAAAGAGGCTTAATAAAAAACTACTCAAGTTTATTAAAAATCTATATAACAACTATTTTAAAAAAGTAATAAACAGAAAGAACCTCTGAAAGGCCAGTGAAATCAAGCTTTCCAGAGATTTTTTTCTTTATAGATATAAAAATTTCCAATCGAGTTGATAGTCAATATATATTGGGAAAAGGGAAAAAGGAGTGGTAAGATGGTTTCAATCCAAATGGAAGGAGAAAGGTATGGCAAGTAAAAGAGATCTAGTTTTTAGAGCGATTCGAGGCGATGAAGTGGAAAGAGTACCTGTGGGATTTTGGTTTCATTTTGTAACACTGGAAGAAAAGGGACAGGGATTAAATAATCCACGTATCTTTCAAAAAAGTGTTGATGGGCATCGCAGCTATGTGGAAAGAATTCACCCTGATTTTGTCAAAATCATGAGCGACGGTTTTTTCCTATATCCAAGTAATGTCTACAGTCCTAAGGTTGCAAGCATTCAGGAGCTGGCTTCTATTGAGTCGATTGGTGAGGGACACCCGTGGATTCAGCAACAGGTGGAAGTGGTACAAGCGATTCGAGAGACCTTTACTGAAGAGATTGCTTCTTTCTACAATATCTTTTCGCCTATCTCCTACCTCAAGCGCTGGTTCCGTACAGAAACTTCACGGGGAGATAAGGAAGTGGCTGATTTATTGCTTGAAAATCCTGAGCGATTCAGAGCTATTCTAGATGTGATTGCAAAAGACATTGCTTTCTTAACTCAGAAAATCATCCAGGAAGGTGGTGTTGATGGGATTTACCTCAGTACCCAGGAAATTCAAGATGAACGTATCACACCAGCACTCTATCAAACCTATATCGAACCGAGCAATATAGCTGTTTTAAAGGCGGCTAATCAGGTTGGTGGGACCAATATCCTCCATATCTGTGGTTTTGAAGGTGCGAGCAATGATGTGACGATATTTAAAGATTATCCAGCTCAGGTTGTCAACTGGGCGACTCATCATGAGGATGTTAGTTTGACAAGGGGGCAGGAGTTGTTTCAAGGAAAGGCTGTTTTAGGTGGATTTGAAAATGGTAAGAAAAGCTTGCTTTATCAAGGTTCCAAGGCGGAATTGCAAAATGAAACAAGGCGGTTACTGGCTGAAGCTGGTAGTAAAGGAGTTCTTCTGGGAGCTGACTGTACTGTTCCAGATGACTTTGACTTAGAGAGGTTGGACTGGATTCGACAGGCAGCGGTTCTCTAAAAAGGAGGAGCTATGAAAAGTAAAAGATTGGGCATCTTTATTGCAGTTGTTGGTTTGCTGGCCTTGGTCGCCATAAGTGTCGTAAAAAATGGGCACTGCAAAAATGAAGAGAGATGTCGTGGAGTTCAGGATTTTTCCAAGTCCAGTCTCCCCTTTCTACGCTCGAATGATATCGCAAGTAGTTTATTAGCTGAAAAAGTAAGAAATGGAGAATAAGAATGTCAGAAAAAAAAGAATGGGTTTTAAAAGCATTTAAAGGTGAAAAGGTTGATCGTGTGCCAGTTGGTTTTTGGCACCATTTCACATCCGAAGACGAATGGCTAAACGGTTTCTCAAATCCAGCCATAATCGAGAAGAATATCCAGGGCCATAAGCGCTTTATCCGAGAAGTTCAGCCGGACTTTATCAAGCTTATGAGTGATGGGTACTTTGCTTATCCAAATCCAGTGATTGCCAAAGGAAAATCTCTTCAAGAATTGGCGACCATTCAACCACTCGGACCAGATCACCCTTGGATAAAAGAGCAGGTGAACTTGGTTCAGAAAATCAAGCAAGAGTTTACAGAAGATATCGTTGCGATTTACAATATTTTTGCTCCTGTGACCTATCTCAAGTGGCTGCTAGGGGAAGTATCTGGTGGGGATGACCTCATTGCTGATTTTCTGGTTGAAGACCCTAAAGCCTTGAAGAAGGTGTTGGATGTGATTGCAGAAGATATTGCTAGTCTCAGCCGAGCTGTCATCGAAGAGGCTGGTGCAGATGGGATCTATCTCAGCGTGCAAAGCATCCAAGATCAACGAGTGTCGGCAGCAGATTATCAAGCTGCCATTGCACCTAGCGAGATAACTATTCTAGAAGCGGCTAGTGCTGTTGGTGGTGTCACAGTTCTTCATATCTGTGGCTACGAGGGAGCGCGAAATGATATTCACCTTTTTGCAGACTATCCTGCCCAAGTCTTTAATTGGGCTGTAGGACCAGAGGGAATCACTCTCAAGGAAGGTCGTGAGATTTTCAAGGGACGTACGGTTCTTGGAGGATTCGAAAATGGCAAGACGGGCTTACTGTATACTGGCAGCAAGGATGCCATTCAGGCTGAGGCAAAGAAACTAGTTGCAGAAGCTGGGAAACAGGGTTTGGTACTTGGTGCAGATTGTACCATTCCAAGTGATATTGCAGTTGAACGTATCCAGTGGGTGAGAGAAGCGCTTGAAAACTAAAGGAGAAAAAGATGAGTAAAAAAGCATGGATTATCGGTGGTGTAGCAGTTGTTGCAGTAATTGGGGCAACGATTATCGGGAGAAGTTTAGCTGGCGCTCCAGCCAAGGAGGGGGAAACAGCCTCATCTGGTGAGGTCATAACCTTGAAGGTTGCCCATACACAAAACTACGTACCTTATGACTTTGTTAATGAAAAAGGGGAGTCAGATGGTTATGAAGTAGCTGTTTTGAAGGCTGTTGATGAGAAGTTGGCAAACTATCAATTTGAATATACGGGTACCAGTGATGATGACCTCTTGATCGGTCTGGAATCAGGCAAGTATGACATCGGAACTAAGGGAGCTTGGTACACAGATGAACGAGCTAAAAAGTTTGTCATTCCATCTGAACCAGTCGGAGCAAGTATTATCGGATTTACTGTCAGAAAAGAAGACGAACAGAAATACAAAACCATTGATGACTTTGCCAAGAATAAAGGGAAATTGGTTCCCATCTCTCCACAGAATGCTCAATGGAATGTTATCACCAGCTACAATGAAAAACACCAAGATGCACCAATTGAGCTAACTGCAGCGGAATCCTTTAAGGTATCAGATGCCTATGCCTGGGTCTTAGAAGGACGTTATGATGCCTTCTTTGATATCAAACTGTCCTTTGAAAAAGCAGTTACCGCAGAAGATGGCCCTTACCACCAATATGCGGACAAACTCAGCTGGTTCCCATATAAGGGCATTCCAACTTATCCCTTGATTCACCGTGATGAAAAGGGTGAGAAATTTGCTAAAGAATATGAAAAAGCAATCAAAGAGTTGAAAGAAGATGGCACGCTTGCTAAGCTATCTCAGCAATATTTCAAAGAAGATGTCTTTAGTTACGTAGACAAAGACTAGACCAGAAATTCCAAGACTAGAAAGGGTTTTGCATGGTTTCTTATGATTTTTCCAAGGTCTTTCAGTTTTTGCCGACCTTATTGCAGGCACTTCCTATGACCTTGTCCATTCTCTTTTTTACCACTCTTCTTGGTTCCCTTTTTGGAGGACTCTTGGCCTGGGCGCAAGTAGGAGAAGACAAGAGTTTTGCAGCAATTTCTAAAGGTTATATCTTTACCCTTCGTTGTACACCGCCGATTGTCTTGCTTTTTTTAGTCTTTTATGGCTTGCCAGAATTTCTGAAATGGTGGCTGGGTTTGGATATCAACAACTGGTCTAAAACTATTTTTGTTCTCCTTACGATGATTCTCTTGTTTGCAGCTATTGTTGCTGAGGTTTTCAAGGCAGCCTATCAAGCTATTCCAAAGGGGCAGACAGAGGCTGGGCTTAGTATTGGTTTGACCCCAAGTCAGACTTTTTGGAGAATCATTTTTCCTCAAGCTGTTCAGGTTGCTCTTCCCAATCTAACGACCGCTATTCTCAATCTCATGCGGGATGCTGCCTTGGCCTATACAATTGGTTTCGTTGATGTTATGGGGGCGGGCAATCTCTTGATCAGTCGCAATTTAGGGAACTACTCTTTGGAAACCTATACGGCAGTTGCGCTTCTTTACTGGGGGATTGCTTTGGTTATTTCTAGCTTGAGTCGTTTGCTTGAGAAGTCTTTGGAAACAAAAGGGAGGTAAGAAATGGACATAGACTATATTGTAAAGACCTTTCTGGAGACCTTGAAAGGTGTGCCAATCACCTTGATTATCATGATTGTGGCTATGGTCTTAAGCTTTTTACCTGCTCTATTTTTAGCCTTAGGGCAGATTTACAAGATTCGAGGAGTGAGAAGTTTTTCTCTGGTCTATCTGGCTTTTATCCGAGCGACTCCTCCGATTTTATTGATTCTCTTCTTTTATAGTTTGTTTCCAAGTCTGCTGAATCAATTCTTCAAAAGCATAGGAAGTGACTTTGATATTTTCAAGCTTGATCCTCTCTACTATGCCTTTATCATTTATAGTCTGATGACGGTCGGGAGTTTGTCGGAGATTTTGCGTTCAGCTATCTTGACGGTGGACAAGGGACAACTAGAGGCGGCGCATGCGATTGGCTTGACCACGACACAAGCTTATCTAAGGATTGTTTTTCCTCAAGCCCTGCGCTCAGCCTTACCTAACTTAGCCAATCTGGTGATCAATATCGTCAAAGGGACCTCCCTGGTCTTTGTCATGACTATCAAGGATATTACTGCGATTGCCCGTGTAGAAGCGTCCTACGGTTACCAGTATTTTGAGTCTTATTTTGTGATCTTTTTGCAGTATATTTTGATCTGTGGTTTGATTCAGTGGGGCTTCTCCCTAATGGAGAAAGGCTATGAGAAAAAAGAAAAGAGAGCGAAAGCATCTAGCGCGCGTTTTGTATAGGAGGACAGGATGTTACAAGTAGAACATATCGCAAAAACATTTGGTGAGAGGCAGGTCCTGGAGGATGTCAATCTTCAGGTCAACCAAGGGGATGTCGTCGTTATCTTAGGACCATCAGGTTCGGGGAAAACGACCTTTCTCCGTTGTCTAAACCACTTAGAAAAAGCTGACAGTGGCCATTTAACCTTGGCAGGAAAGACCTATGACTTGGCCCAATTAAGCAAGAAAGACATTCTAGAAATTCGCCAAAAAACAGCCTTTGTTTTCCAACACTACAATCTCTTTGCGAATAAAACTGCTCTGGAAAATATTCTAGAAGGTCTAATCGTGGCTCGTAAAGTTCCCAAGGAAAAAGCGCTCAAACGTGCAGAATCTGCCTTGGAAAAAGTTGGTTTACTTGCCTATAAGGACTACTACCCTTCACAACTATCTGGAGGGCAACAACAACGAATAGGAATTGCGCGTGCTATTGCCGTCAAAGCCCGAGGTCATTTTGCTAGATGAACCAACATCTGCACTAGATCCCTGAGTTGGTTGGAGATGTTTTGGATGTTCTGAAACAGTTGGCGGGAGAAGGTGTGACCATGGTGGTCGTCACGCATGAGATGGGATTTGCTAGAGATGTCGCCAACCACGTTATTTTCATGGATGGAGGCCGTATCGTAGAGGAGAACAATCCCCACGATTTCTTTAGTCGTCCACAGGAAGAACGAACTAAGCAGTTCCTGGCTCGTATCTTATCAGACGCTAGCTATAGTGTAGAATATATGATTTGATAGATAAGTGTATCATTAAAAAACAACACCCCATTGGCTAGAAGATTCTTCTGACCATGGGGTGTTGTTTTCTATAGGAGGGCTAGGTTTATACTCTTCGAAAATCTCTTTAAACTACGTCAGCTTCGCCTTATCTACAACCTCGAAACTAGTGCTTTTGAGCAGCCTGGCTAGCTTCCTAGTTTACTCTTTGATTTTCATTGAGTATTAGTTCTTTTTCTTGTTTTTTATCAACCATCCAAGTCCGAGAAGGGCGAGGATGCTGAATCCAGCAAGGGCAAGGAGGGATTTGCTCTCGGTTCCTGTGTTTGGAAGGACTTTCTGAGAAAGAGTCTCTGCAGCAGTTTCTTGAGTGTCAGGATTTGCTGCTAGGTTTTGGGCTTGGTCCTGTTCTTGTTCTTGTTCTTGTTCTGGTTCAACTTCCAAGCTAGAAAGATCAAATTCTGGCTTTTCTTCCACAGCTGGAGCAACGATGGCACCACCTTGAGACAAGCGGAGAACAACAGCAGTTAGGGCATTCAATTGCAACCCTTTTTCAGTCCATTTAAGACCTTGAGGTTTAGCGATTCCTACTGGTCCCGCTTGGTTTTCATCTGCCAGGACTTCAGCCTTTCTCAAGTGAGCAAATGCAGTTCCTAAGTTGAATTCCCGAGCCTTATCATCTGCATTTACAAAGACAGCGTAGACATCACCGTTTGGAGCAGTGATTTGGTAGCCGATGACCACATCTTCTTTTTCCACACCATCTTGACCTGGGACAGTAATGAGGTGGACGCGCTCTTTTGATATCTTGCAGACTCTTGAGTCGGAAGGCATCTGTAGATTGACGAAGAGCAATCAGACCTTTCATGTAGTCACGGCTCTTGACATTTTCAGGATATGATTTGCCATCCGTTGCCTTGGTCCAATCAAACTTGTTGACAGCATCACTAGAGTCGTAAGAGTCGTGGATAAAGTAAGGATAGACAAATGGCTTGCCGTCCTTATCACGCAACAAGTGAGACTTGTTTGGAACCTTATCCTCTGAGACAGGAGTCTTATAGGCTGGATCAAGGAATTGTTTGGTACGTCCGTATTCCTGACCAGAGTGGATAAACGGAGTTCCTTGAGCGGTCAAGACCATGAGGTTTCCAAGTCGCAAACGACGATGGATCTCAGCGTAGTTTTCAGCCTTGCTTGGGTCTTTTTTGATAGACTGAGCAATAATGTCAAAGAGGGTCAAGTTATCATGGGCTGCGATATACTGGATAACATCTCCAGGGCTGTCTGCTTCAAAGTTGGTTGGTTGAGCAATGAGATTTTTAAAGATGGTATTGATATCGCGTTTGCCACCTGTGATAAAGGCAGGTTGACCTTCGTTTGGATAGCCAGACTTGAGGTTGTTGCGGATGTCGTCTGAAAAGACAGCAACCGTATCGGTATGTTTCATCCAATCTTGGTCAGCAGGTTGTACAGGCGTATTTTCATCACCAGTATAGGTTCTCCAGCCTTCACCTAGCATGATAAGGTTTGGATTGAGGGCGCGTGCAGCCTTGTAAGCTTCTTCGATCGAAGCCGCATCGTGATCTCCCATCATATCGAAACGGAAACCATCCACTTTGTAGGTTTCAACCAGATACTTGATAGAGTCTACCAAGACACGTTTAGACATGTAGTGGGTTGTTCCCAAACGACCGCCTCCAAAGCTAGTACGTGGAGTTCCGTCTGCGTCCATAAAGTGATAGTAGTTTGGCTCAATATCTTCAAAAATATCAACATTGGCAGTATGGTTGTAGACCACGTCCAAGATAGCTCCCCATGCCACGTTTATGGATTTCGTTGATGAGATTTTTGAATTCTGCGATACGTTTTTCTGGATCCTTAGGGATCGCTTGAGTACATACCAGTCAAGGAGAAGTAGTTTTGAGGGTCATATCCCCAGTTGTAGTTGCTGTTGCTTGAAGCGTAGGCAGACAAACGTTCATGGTTTTTCAATTCATTGACAAAGTAGTAAGACAAGACTGGAAGGAGTTGGATGTGGGTCACACCCAAGTCTTTGAGATAGTCTAGTTTTTCGATAAAGGCTTCAAAGGTACCAAATGGCTTGGTCAAATCTTTTGCGATGGCAGGATCCGAAGTAAAGTCACGGACATGAGCTTCATAGATGACCGCATCTTCGCGCGATTTGAAGTTGCGAATCTTTACCGTAGGTCAAGTCTTGCGGACCTAATTTGGCTGGATCGACAAAGGCGGCTTTAGCGACCTTATGAGCGGCATCTGTTTTTGCTAGATCACTGTTCCAAGCCGCTAATGATTTGGCATAAGGGTCAAGAACGAGGACAGTTTTACCTTGGCGCTCGATCTGGTAGTGGTAGTAATAGCCAGTGTAGTTGCTGATACCGAGACCAGAGTTTGCATCCAGAGTTTGTTTCCAGGTTCCTTTTTCTCCTTTTTCAAGGGCGACAGTTCCGACTACTTTTTCAGGGTCTTTCTTGTCATAGACGACAACGGAAACCTTATCAGCACTTGGAGACCAGAGGGTGAGGTCAACACGCTTGCCATCTTCTTTTAGAGTTGCGCCGAGTGGCCCATCGTAACTGTAGGATCTCATCCTTGAGGCGCCAGCTTGAACGTGTGGTAAAGCGGTCTGAATTGTAGCTGACAGTGTACGGGTATTGAGTGTCAGAGAAGTCGCCGATGTAGGTCACTTTTTTACCTGCCTCATCCACTTCCACGTCTGTGATAGCTACTTTATTCCCTTGGTAATCAGTGATGCTGGAGTGTTTGAGGATATCGTCTTTCTTAGCTCCAACGAGGGTAGAAAAACTGCTTTCGATACGAGATTTAGCCACGTGTTGGGCACCAGTCATGCGGATATCGTGCACATAGTAGGGGTTAGTGTAGATGGTTTCGTCATCATCTTTGAGGAAAATCTGACTGTGATTTTTTAGATCAGTGAATTTATAATCTTCTTTTCTGATTTTCACGTCATCGCCTTTCTTGCTTTCGTCTAGTAATAAAAAAATCCAAATTCTCTTGCAGCTTCATTGAGTGGGATATCAATGTAACGGCCATATTTTTCCAGTTGCTGTAAAGTCAGTACCGTCAGGCCATTCTCCACTGCTTGGGTTTCTTTAACATCGCCCCAATACCAGAGAGATTTTCTTTGTCATAGTTTGCCATCGGTGCGGTAGTAGTTGACACGGACTGTTCCCGCTGGCTGAGGACGGTAGTTATATACCTTATAGTTTTCATCTAGCCAAGCCTCATTCATTTTTGGAGAAAGGCGCTCTACTGAACGGTCACCAGTAAGGTTATTCCCTTTGGTATTGTTGATGAGGAAGCTGACTTTCTTGGCTTGCTCATTTCTTTGAGTTTGACATCTAGGTAATAGCCGTAGTCATCTTTGCTTGGCATCCTTGAAGGACTTGGCTCCATTGGGCCAGTTTTCAGAAGGTTTTTCAACATCGTCCCAAGTCCAAAGGCCTTGAGAATCCTTGTTTTCTTCAGGGAGTTTTTTTACGTGGATGCGGAAGTGGTTGTCTGCGATGGGTTCTTCAGAGGATGTGTCAGCTTGTGGTTTTTGATCTGAAGTTGGCGTTGCAGTGCTGTTATCTACTTTCTCTTCCTTGCTGTTAGCCTGGCTTGTAGTAGCATCTTCTGTTTTGGGTGTTGCTGGCGCTGTAGTAGTTTCCATAGCTGGAGCTTCTTTTTTAGAATCAAGGGAAGCGTTTGCATTCTTTTGTTCAGAAATAGGCGTTTCCGTTTGAGTTTGACTCGTTTCAGTCTCAGTAGGGGCCTTGATCACAGCGCTGGTATTTTCCTGAGTTTGAGGCAGGTTTTCGTTAGCCGAAATAGTTGGCATTGCAGCAGAAAGCAGGATAATGCTGGCACCAATAAGGACAGAACCAGTTCCGTTCTTCAAGGAACGGATACCATAAATCATTTTTTTCTCAGTTTGAGATGGGATCTTTTTCATCACAATTCTCCTTGTGTAGTTGTTCCTTATCAGTATAGCACGAGGTAAACATTAGTGCAAGCGTTTTCCTAATTTTTTTGAGAGAAAAATATAATGCTTCATTCTCTTTGAAATTTTAAAACATATATATATAGGAAAAGATTGTTTAAAAAATAGTAAAAAAACCTTGAAAAATCTAGCTAAATAAGGTATAATATGAGTAATCATTTGTCGTAGGTTTTGTCTGAAATATTGTCCAGACAAGGCTCACAGCAGTTAAATCTTCTGAAAAAGTCAGATTTAGCTGCTCTTTTTGTGCTTTTTTTCAGGTTTTTGAGTGCTTTGTAACAAAGATTTAAAGATTCTGAAAATTCGTCAAAGGGACACGGTGATAGGGGTTTTTAAAACCATATGACGATTAGAAAAGCCTGATTGACAAGGCTTGGAATTTATTTACAAAGGAGAATCATCTTGGCAGGACATGACGTTCAATACGGGAAACATCGTACCCGTCGTAGTTTTTCAAGAATCAAAGAAGTTCTTGACTTACCAAATTTGATTGAAATTCAAACGGATTCATTCAAAGATTTCCTAGATCACGGTCTTAAGGAAGTATTTGAAGATGTATTGCCAATTTCAAACTTCACAGACACAATGGAGTTGGAATTTGTTGGCTATGAAATCAAGGAACCAAAATACACGCTCGAAGAAGCTCGTATCCACGATGCTAGCTACTCAGCACCCATTTTTGTAACCTTCCGCTTGATTAATAAAGAAACAGGCGAAATCAAGACCCAAGAAGTCTTCTTTGGTGATTTCCCAATCATGACCGAAATGGGTACTTTCATCATCAATGGTGGTGAACGTATTATCGTTTCTCAGTTGGTCCGCTCACCAGGTGTTTACTTTAATGACAAAGTAGACAAGAACGGTAAAGTGGGATACGGTTCAACTGTTATCCCTAACCGTGGAGCTTGGTTGGAACTTGAAAGCGACTCAAAAGACATCGCTTATACTCGTATCGACCGTACTCGTAAGATTCCATTTACGACCTTAGTTCGTGCGCTTGGTTTCTCAGGTGATGATGAAATCTTTGATATCTTTGGTGATAGCGAATTGGTTCGCAACACTGTTGAAAAAGATATCCACAAGAATCCAATGGACTCTCGTACAGACGAAGCCTTGAAAGAAATTTACGAACGCCTTCGTCCAGGTGAGCCTAAGACTGCTGAAAGCTCACGTAGCTTGCTTGTAGCGCGTTTCTTTGACCCACGTCGCTACGATTTGGCAGCTGTTGGTCGTTACAAGATCAATAAAAAACTCAACGTTAAAACACGCTTGCTCAACCAAACCATTGCGGAGCCATTGGTAGACCCTGAAACTGGTGAAATCTTGGTAGAAGCTGGTACCGTTATGACTCGTAGCGTGATTGAAAGTATCGAGCACTCACTTGGATGGCGACTTGAACAAGATCGTTTATATTCCAAACGATGCAGCTGTTCTGACAGAACCGGTTGTCCTTCAAAAATTCAAGGTTGTTGCGCCAACGGATCCAGACCGTGTCGTAACCATCATTGGGAATGCCAATCCAGATGACAAGGTTCGTGTTGTAACTCCTGCGGATATCCTTGCTGAGATGAGCTACTTCCTCAACTTGGCGGAAGGTATCGGACGTGTGGATGATATCGACCACCTTGGAAACCGTCGTATCCGTGCAGTTGGTGAATTGCTTGCCAACCAAGTACGTCTTGGACTTTCTCGTATGGAACGTAATGTCCGTGAACGTATGTCTGTTCAGGACAATGAAGTCTTGACACCACAACAAATCATCAATATCCGTCCTGTAACAGCTGCGGTTAAAGAATTCTTTGGTTCATCACAGTTGTCACAGTTCATGGACCAACACAACCCGCTTTCTGAGTTGTCTCACAAACGCCGTTTGTCAGCCTTGGGACCTGGTGGTTTGACTCGTGACCGTGCTGGATATGAAGTACGTGACGTGCACTACACTCACTATGGTCGTATGTGTCCAATCGAGACACCTGAAGGACCTAACATCGGTTTGATCAATAACTTGTCATCTTACGGACACTTGAACAAATATGGTTTTGTTCAAACACCATACCGTAAGGTTGACCGTGAAAACAGGTGTTGTTACCAACGAGATTGTTTGGTTGACAGCCGATGAAGAAGATGAATTTACTGTAGCACAGGCTAACTCTCGTCTCAACGAAGATGGTACTTTTGCTGAGAAAGTTGTCATGGGACGTCACCAAGGGGTCAACCAAGAGTATCCAGCAGAAGTGGTTGACTACATGGACGTGTCACCCAAACAAGTAGTTGCCGTTGCGACAGCATGTATTCCTTTCTTGGAAAACGATGACTCCAACCGTGCCCTCATGGGTGCCAACATGCAACGTCAGGCTGTGCCATTGATTGATCCAAAAGCACCTTACGTTGGTACTGGTATGGAATACCAAGCAGCTCATGACTCTGGTGCTGCTGTGATTGCTCAGTATGGTGGTAAAGTTACATACGCAGATGCTGACAAGGTAGAAGTTCGCCGTGAAGATGGTTCGCTAGATGTTTACCACATCCAAAAATTCCGTCGTTCAAACTCAGGTACTGCTTATAACCAACGTACACTTGTTAAAGTTGGCGATGTCGTTGAAAAAGGCGATTTCATTGCTGATGGACCTTCTATGGAAAAAGGGGAAATGGCGCTTGGACAAAACCCAATCGTTGCCTACATGACTTGGGAAGGTTACAACTTCGAGGATGCCGTTATCATGAGTGAACGTTTGGTCAAAGATGATGTCTATACATCTGTCCACCTCGAAGAATACGAATCAGAAACGCGTGATACAAAGCTTGGGCCTGAAGAAATTACTCGTGAAATTCCAAACGTTGGTGAAGATGCTCTTAAAAATCTTGACGAAATGGGAATTATCCGTATCGGTGCCGAGGTTAAAGAGGGCGATATCCTTGTAGGTAAAGTAACACCTAAGGGTGAGAAAGACCTTTCAGCTGAAGAACGTCTCTTGCACGCTATCTTCGGAGACAAGTCTCGTGAAGTGCGTGACACTTCTCTTCGTGTACCTCACGGTGCCGATGGTGTCGTTCGTGATGTTAAGATTTTTACACGTGCAAATGGTGATGAGTTGCAATCTGGTGTGAATATGCTGGTTCGCGTCTACATCGCTCAAAAACGTAAGATCAAGGTCGGAGATAAGATGGCCGGACGTCACGGAAACAAAGGGGTTGTCTCTCGTATCGTTCCTGTAGAAGACATGCCTTACCTTCCAGACGGAACTCCAGTCGATATCATGTTGAACCCACTTGGGGTGCCATCACGTATGAATATCGGTCAGGTTATGGAGCTCCACCTTGGTATGGCGGCTCGTACTCTTGGTATTCACATCGCAACACCAGTCTTTGACGGAGCAAGTTCTGAAGACCTTTGGTCAACTGTTAAAGAAGCAGGTATGGATAGCGATGCCAAGACAATCCTTTACGATGGCCGTACTGGTGAACCATTTGATAACCGTGTTTCTGTCGGAGTCATGTACATGATCAAACTCCACCACATGGTTGATGATAAGTTGCACGCGCGTTCAGTCGGACCTTACTCAACCGTTACTCAACAACCACTCGGAGGTAAAGCTCAGTTTGGTGGACAACGTTTCGGTGAGATGGAAGTTTGGGCTCTTGAAGCCTACGGTGCATCAAATGTCCTCCAAGAAATCTTGACTTACAAGTCTGACGATATCAACGGACGTTTGAAAGCTTATGAAGCTATTACAAAAGGAAAACCAATTCCAAAACCAGGTGTTCCAGAATCCTTCCGAGTTCTTGTCAAAGAATTGCAATCTCTTGGTCTTGACATGCGTGTCCTTGACGAAGATGACCAAGAAGTGGAACTTCGTGACTTGGATGAAGGAATGGACGAAGATGTCATCCACGTAGATGACCTTGAAAAAGCCCGCGAAAAAGCAGCCCAAGAGGCTAAAGCAGCCTTTGAAGCTGAAGAAGCAGAGAAAGCAACAAAAGCGGAAGCAACAGAAGAAGCTGCTGAACAAGAATAAGCAGTTCACTTAGAATAGAAAGGGAAGAAATAGTGGTTGATGTAAATCGTTTTAAAAGTATGCAAATCACCCTAGCTTCTCCAAGCAAAGTCCGTTCATGGTCTTATGGAGAAGTCAAAAACCTGAAACAATCAATTACCGTACCTTGAAACCAGAACGTGAAGGACTCTTTGACGAAGTCATCTTTGGTCCTACAAAAGACTGGGAATGTGCTTGTGGTAAGTACAAACGCATTCGTTACAGAGGGATTGTTTGTGACCGCTGTGGGGTTGAAGTAACGCGTACAAAAGTTCGTCGTGAGCGTATGGGGCACATCGAGTTGAAAGCTCCTGTATCTCACATCTGGTACTTCAAGGGGATTCCAAGTCGTATGGGCTTGACCCTTGATATGAGTCCTCGTGCCCTCGAGGAAGTTATCTACTTTGCGGCTTACGTGGTGATTGATCCGAAGGATACACCACTTGAGCACAAATCTATCATGACAGAGCGCGAATACCGTGAGCGTTTGCGTGAATATGGTTATGGATCATTCGTTGCCAAAATGGGTGCCGAAGCCATCCAAGACCTTTTGAAACAAGTAGATCTTGAAAAAGAAATTGCTGAACTCAAAGAAGAGTTGAAAACAGCTACTGGACAAAAACGTGTCAAAGCTATCCGTCGTTTGGATGTTTTGGATGCCTTTTACAAGTCTGGAAACAAACCTGAATGGATGATTCTCAACATCCTCCCAGTTATTCCACCAGATCTCCGTCCAATGTTGCAGTTGGATGGTGGCCGTTTTGCCTCATCTGACTTGAATGACCTTTACCGTCGTGTTATCAACCGTAACAACCGTTTGGCTCGTTTGCTTGAGTTGAACGCACCAGGTATCATCGTTCAAAATGAGAAGCGTATGCTTCAAGAAGCGGTTGACGCTTTGATTGATAATGGCCGTCGTGGTCGTCCGATTACAGGACCAGGTAGCCGTCCACTGAAATCATTGAGCCACATGCTTAAAAAGGTAAACAAGGACGCTTTCCGTCAAAACTTGCTCGGTAAACGTGTTGACTTCTCAGGACGTTCCGTTATCGCCGTTGGTCCAACTCTTAAGATGTACCAATGTGGTGTGCCACGTGAAATGGCAATCGAGCTCTTTAAACCATTCGTGATGCGTGAAATTGTTGCCCGTGATATCGTGCAAAACGTCAAAGCGGCTAAACGCTTGGTAGAACGCGGAGATGAGCGTATCTGGGATATTCTTGAAGAAGTGATTAAAGAACACCCAGTGCTTTTGAACCGCGCACCGACCCTTCACCGTTTGGGTATCCAAGCCTTCGAGCCCAGTCTTTGATTGATGGTAAGGCCCTTCGCTTGCACCCACTTGTCTGTGAAGCCTACAATGCCGACTTTGACGGAGACCAAATGGCCATCCACGTACCGCTTTCAGAAGAAGCTCAAGCAGAAGCTCGTATCCTCATGCTAGCTGCTGAGCACATCTTGAACCCGAAAGACGGTAAACCAGTTGTTACTCCATCTCAGGACATGGTTTTGGGTAACTACTACTTGACCATGGAAGAAGCTGGTCGTGAAGGTGAAGGCATGGTCTTTAAAGACCGTGACGAAGCTGTTATGGCTTACCGCAATGGCTATGTTCACCTCCACTCACGTGTTGGTATCGCAACAGATAGCCTCAACAAACCATGGACAGAAGAGCAAAAACACAAGGTCTTGCTGACAACGGTTGGTAAAATCCTCTTCAACGACATCATGCCAGAGGGTCTACCTTACTTGCAAGAACCAACAAATGCTAACTTGACAGAAGGTGTTCCAGCTAAGTACTTCTTGCCACTAGGTGGAGATATCAAGGAAGCTATTCGCAATCTTGAACTCAATCCTCCATTCAAGAAGAAAAACCTTGGAAATATCATCGCTGAAATCTTCAAACGTTTCCGTACGACAGAAACTTCTGCCCTACTTGACCGTATGAAGGACCTCGGTTACCACCACTCAACTCTTGCAGGTTTGACGGTGGGTATCGCCGACATTCCAGTGGTTGAAGACAAGGCTGAAATCATCGAAGAATCACACAAACGTGTAGAACAAATCACCAAACAATTCCGTCGTGGTATGATCACAGACGACGAGCGCTACAATGCAGTTACCGCTGAATGGCGTGCAGCTCGTGAAAAATTAGAGAAACGCTTGGTTGCCAACCAAGATCCGAAGAACCCAATCGTTATGATGATGGACTCTGGAGCCCGTGGTAACATCTCAAACTTCTCACAGCTTGCCGGTATGCGTGGTCTGATGGCTGCTCCGAACGGACGTATCATGGAATTGCCAATCCTTTCAAACTTCCGCGAAGGTTTGTCGGTATTGGAAATGTTCTTCTCAACTCACGGTGCCCGTAAAGGTATGACCGATACGGCCCTTAAGACAGCTGACTCAGGTTACTTGACTCGTCGTTTGGTTGACGTTGCCCAAGACGTTATCATCCGTGAGGACGACTGTGGAACAGACCGTGGTCTCTTGATCCGCTCTATCGCAGAAGGAAAAGAAATGATTGAGTCTCTCGAGGAGCGTCTCAATGGTCGTTATACTAAGAAAACTGTTAAACATCCAGAAACTGGTGCAGTGATCATCGGTCCAAATGAGTTGATTACAGAAGACAAGGCGCGTGAAATTGTTAATGCTGGTGTGGAAGAAGTGACTATCCGCTCTGTATTTACATGTAACACTCGTCATGGTGTCTGCCGTCACTGTTATGGTATCAACTTGGCGACTGGTGATGCGGTTGAAGTTGGTGAAGCAGTCGGTACAATTGCTGCCCAATCTATCGGGGAACCTGGTACACAGCTTACAATGCGTACCTTCCACACGGGTGGAGTTGCCTCAAATACCGATATCACTCAGGGTCTTCCTCGTGTCCAAGAAATCTTTGAAGCCCGCAATCCTAAAGGGGAAGCGGTTATCACAGAGGTTAAAGGACAAGTTACCGCTATCGAAGAAGATGCTTCAACTCGTACTAAGAAAGTCTTTGTTAAGGGTGAAACTGGCGAAGGTGAATACGTCGTTCCATTTACAGCTCGTATGCGTGTCGAAGTTGGGGACCAAGTAGCGCGTGGTGCTGCCCTTACAGAAGGTTCTATCCAACCAAAACGTCTCCTTGCAGTTCGCGATGTCTTGTCAGTTGAAACTTACCTTCTCGGTGAAGTACAAAGTTTACCGTAGCCAAGGGGTAGAAATCGGTGACAAACACATCGAGGTAATGGTGCGTCAAATGATCCGTAAAGTTCGTGTCATGGATCCAGGAGACACAGATCTCCTCATGGGTACCCTCATGGACATCAATGACTTTACAGATGCCAACAAAGATGTTCTTATCGCAGGTGGAGTTCCAGCGACAGGTCGCCCAGTTCTTATGGGAATCACCAAAGCCTCACTTGAAACAAACAGTTTCTTGTCAGCGGCTTCCTTCCAGGAAACAACTCGTGTCCTTACAGATGCGGCCATCCGTGGTAAGAAAGACCATCTCCTTGGACTCAAGGAAAATGTTATCATCGGTAAGATCATCCCAGCAGGTACTGGTATGGCTCGCTACCGTAACCTTGAACCACAAGCTATCAATGAAGCAGCCTATCTGACTCCAGAACAAGAAGAGACAGAAAATGCTCCAGTAGAGGAAGTTGTGGAAATCCAAGTTGAAGAAACAGTAGAATAAAGACTTTTTATCAACTGTAGTAGGTTGAAGAAGAGTCACACTTTGGAGAGGACCGGCTAGGTCTTCTCCTTTTTGCTGTCAAAAGGTTGGAGAGTAGTCTCTTTTTTTTCTGTATCAATCAAAATTTTGAATAGGAGCTCTTTTACTTTATAAGGATTCTCAGTTTAGAATGGTCATAAACATTACGGAATTGACGGCTTCACTAACCAATCTTCTTGTTGAGGAGTCATGGTACTATCGATAAAATTGTCTTAATTATGGTAAAATAGTAAGAGAATAATGTGAGGAAAATGAATGTCAAGTAAGTTTGAAATTTTAATGAATCAACTAGGAATCTCTGATCAGCTTAGACAGGATCCTGCTCTTATTGATGCAAGCATTGAGCGTGTCGTGGTTCATAAAATTAGTAAGGTCTGGGAATTTCATTTTGTATTTTCTAAAATTTTGCCTATTGAAATCTTTCTAGAATTAAAGAAGGGGTTGAGTGAAGAATTTTCTAAGACAGGGAATAAAGCTGTTTTTGAAATCAAGGCGCTCTCTCAAGAATTTTCTAATCAACTCTTACAGGCCTACTACAAGGAGGCATTTTCTGAAGGTCCATGTGCAAGCCAAGGATTTAAATCTCTTTTTCAGAATTTGCAAGTTCGTGCGGAGGGAAATCAGCTCTTTATTGAAGGTTCAGAGGCGGTTGATAAGGAACACTTTAAGAAGAATCATCTTCCTAATCTAGCAAATCAACTTGAAAAGTTTGGTTTCCCAGCTTTTGTATGCCAAATTGAAAAGAACGATGCCCTTACACAAGAACAGGAGGAAGCATTCCATACGGAGAATGAACAAATTGTTCAAGCTGCCAACGAAGAAGCCCTGCGGGCTATGGAACAACTGGAACAAATGGCTCCTCCACCAGTAGAAGAGAAACCAGCCTTTGATTTTCAGGCTAAAAAGGCTGCGGCCAAGCCAAAACTAGATAAGGCAGAAGTTACTCAGATGATTGATGTGACGACTGAGGAAAATCGGTTGGTCTTTGAAGGGGTTGTCTTTGATGTCGAGCATAAAGTGACCAGAACAGGCCGTGTCTTGATTAACTTTAAGATGACGGACTATAGTTCGAGCTTCTCAATGCAAAAATGGGTTAAGAATGAAGAAGAGGCTCAGAAGTTTGACATCATCAAAAAGAATTCTTGGCTCCGTGTTCGTGGAAATGTAGAGATGAATAACTTCACACGCGATTTGACCATGAACGTTCAGGATGTGCAGGAAGTGGTGCATCATGAAAGAAAGGATCTCATGCCAGAAGGTGAGCGCCGGGTTGAGTTTCATGCTCATACTAATATGTCGACCATGGATGCTCTTCCTGAGGTAGAGAAAATCGTTGCGACAGCTGCAAAATGGGGACACAAGGCGGTTGCCATCACGGACCATGGGAACGTTCAGTCCTTCCCACATGGCTACAAGGCAGCTAAGAAAGCTGGAATTCAGCTGATCTATGGAATGGAAGCCAATATCGTTGAAGACCGTGTTCCTATCGTTTACAACGAAGTGGAGATGGACTTGTCAGAAGCAACCTACGTGGTTTTTGACGTGGAAACGACGGGACTTTCAGCCATCTATAATGACTTGATTCAGGTTGCGGCTTCTAAGATGTATAAGGGAAATGTTATTGCTGAATTTGATGAATTTATCAATCCTGGATATCCCTTGTCAGCCTTTACTACTGAGTTGACTGGTATTACAGATGACCATGTCAAAAATGCTAAACCACTGGAACAAGTTTTGCAAGAATTCCAAGAATTTGCGAGGATACGGTCCTAGTTGCTCACAATGCCACCTTTGACGTTGGCTTTATGAACGCGAATTATGAGCGTCATGGTTTGCCTAAGATTAGCCAGCCAGTTATTGATACGCTGGAGTTTGCTAGGAACCTCTATCCTGAGTACAAACGTCATGGTTTGGGACCGTTGACCAAGCGTTTTGGTGTGGCTTTGGAACATCATCATATGGCCAACTATGATGCGGAAGCTACTGGTCGTTTGCTCTTTATCTTTATCAAAGAGGTAGCAGACAAACATGGTGTGACCGATCTGGCTAGACTCAATATTGATTTGATTAGTCCAGATTCTTATAAAAAAGCTCGGATCAAGCATGCGACGATTTATGTTAAGAATCAGGTAGGTCTAAAAAATATCTTTAAGCTGGTTTCTTTGTCTAATACCAAGTACTTTGAAGGAGTGCCACGGATCCCGAGAACGGTTCTAGATGCCCATCGGGAGGGCTTGATTTTAGGCTCAGCTTGCTCTGAAGGTGAAGTTTTTGATGCAGTCGTTTCCCAAGGTGTAGATGCAGCGGTTGAGGTGGCCAAGTATTATGACTTTATCGAGGTTATGCCACCTGCCATCTATGCGCCATTGATTGCCAAGGAGCAGGTCAAGGATATGGAAGAACTCCAAACCATTATCAAGAGTTTGATAGAGGTTGGAGACCGTCTTGACAAGCCTGTTCTGGCTACGGGGAATGTCCACTATATCGAACCAGAAGAAGAGATTTACCGTGAAATTATCGTCCGTAGTTTGGGACAAGGAGCTATGATTAACCGAACCATCGGTCATGGGGAACATGCCCAACCAGCACCACTTCCAAAAGCTCATTTCAGAACGACTAATGAGATGTTGGATGAATTTGCCTTCTTGGGTGAAAATTTAGCACGCAAACTAGTTATTGAAAACACCAATGCCTTGGCAGAAATCTTTGAGCCTGTTGAGGTTGTTAAGGGTGACTTGTACACGCCTTTCATCGATAAGGCTGAAGAAACGGTCGCTGAGTTGACCTATAAGAAAGCTTTTGAGATTTATGGAAATCCGCTACCAGATATTGTTGATTTGCGGATTGAAAAAGAATTAACTTCCATTCTGGGGAATGGATTTGCCGTGATTTACCTGGCTTCCCAGATGCTGGTACAACGTTCCAATGAACGGGGTTACTTGGTTGGTTCTCGTGGGTCTGTTGGGTCCAGTTTTGTTGCGACTATGATTGGGATTACAGAGGTCAATCCGCTCTCTCCTCACTATGTCTGTGGTCAGTGTCAGTACAGCGAGTTTATCACCGATGGTTCTTACGGTTCAGGATTTGATATGCCCAATAAGGACTGTCCTAAATGTGGTCATAAACTCAGCAAAAACGGGCAAGATATTCCCTTTGAAACCTTCCTTGGTTTTGATGGAGACAAGGTTCCCGATATTGACTTGAACTTCTCGGGAGAAGACCAGCCTAGTGCCCACTTGGATGTTCGTGATATCTTTGGTGAGGAGTATGCCTTCCGTGCGGGAACGGTTGGTACAGTTGCTGCTAAGACTGCTTATGGATTTGTAAAGGGCTACGAGAGAGACTATGGGAAGTTTTATCGTGATGCAGAGGTGGAACGCCTTGCTCAAGGTGCTGCTGGTGTTAAGCGGACAACAGGACAACACCCGGGGGAATCGTTGTTATTCCGAACTACATGGATGTCTATGATTTTACGCCTGTCCAGTATCCAGCAGATGACGTGACGGCTGAATGGCAGACCACTCACTTTAACTTCCACGATATCGATGAGAACGTCCTCAAACTTGATGTACTGGGACACGATGATCCGACCATGATTCGGAAACTTCAAGATTTGTCTGGGATTGACCCCAATGAAATTCCTATGGATGATGAAGGCGTGATGGCTCTCTTTTCAGGGACTGATGTACTTGGGGTGACTCCTGAGCAAATCGGTACGCCGACGGGCATGTTAGGGATTCCAGAGTTTGGAACCAACTTTGTACGTGGGATGGTAGATGAGACGCATCCGACGACTTTTGCGGAGTTGCTTCAGCTGTCTGGTCTGTCCCACGGTACCGACGTGTGGTTGGGGAATGCCCAGGATCTGATCAAGCAAGGAATTGCGGACCTATCAACCGTTATCGGTTGTCGGGACGACATCATGGTTTACCTCATGCATGCTGGTCTTGAACCTAAGATGGCCTTTACTATCATGGAACGGGTACGTAAGGGCTTGTGGTTGAAGATTTCCGAAGAGGAACGAAATGGCTACATCGAAGCCATGAAGGCCAATAAGGTGCCAGAGTGGTATATCGAGTCCTGTGGAAAAATCAAGTACATGTTCCCTAAAGCCCATGCGGCAGCCTACGTTATGATGGCCCTTCGCGTAGCCTACTTCAAGGTTCACCATCCGATTTATTACTACTGTGCTTACTTCTCAATCCGCGCCAAGGCCTTTGATATCAAGACCATGGGTGCGGGCTTGGATGCCATCAAGCGTAGAATGGCAGAAATCGCTGAAAAACGGAAGAATAATGAAGCCTCTAATGTGGAAATCGATCTCTATACGACTCTTGAGATTGTCAATGAGATGTGGGAGCGTGGTTTCAAGTTTGGAAAACTCGATCTCTACCGTAGTCAGGCGACCGAATTCCTCATCGATGGCGACACCCTTATCCCACCATTTGTGACTATGGATGGTCTAGGAGAGAACGTTGCTAAACAATTGGTGCGCGCGCGCCAAGAGGGAGAATTCCTCTCTAAAACGGAACTCCGCAAGCGTGGCGGACTCTCATCAACCTTGGTTGAGAAGATGGATGAAATGGGTATTCTTGGAAATATGCCAGAGGATAACCAGTTGAGTTTGTTTGATGAGTTGTTTTAAAGGAGATGAGGAAAAGTAATATGAAACTAAGAATCTCTGCGGAAGATAAGCCTGCTGAGAAGGTCTTTGACTATCAGTTAGAGCTGGCAGACGAAACAATTATCCTATCAACAGCGCTCTTGTCAGGTGCTATTGCTTTAGCAGGATTATTCTCTGCTTTGAAAGAAAAATAAAAATAGAAAAGAGAAACAACATGGTTTTACCAAATTTTAAAGAAAATCTAGAAAAATATGCAAAATTGTTGGTTGCGAACGGAATCAATGTACAACCTGGCCACACTTTAGCTCTTTCAATCGATGTGGAGCAACGTGAGTTGGCTCACTTAATCGTCAAAGAAGCCTATGCACTTGGAGCACATGAAGTGATCGTCCAATGGGCAGATGACTTTGTAAACCGTGAGAAATTCCTCCACGCGCCAATGGAGCGTTTGGACAATGTGCCAGAATACAAAATTGCTGAGATGAACTATCTCTTGGAGAATAAGGCTAGTCGTCTTGGAGTTCGATCATCTGATCCAGGTGCCTTGAACGGAGTCGATGCTGACAAGCTTCGGCTTCTGCCAAAGCTATGGGACTTGCTATGAAGCCAATGCGTATCGCAACTCAATCTAACAAGGTTAGCTGGACTGTAGCAGCAGCTGCAGGACTCGAGTGGGCTAAGAAGGTCTTTCCAAATGCTGCGAGCGATGAAGAAGCAGTTGATCTCCTTTGGGATCAGATCTTTAAAACTTGCCGTGTCTACGAAGAAGATCCTGTTAAGGCTTGGGAAGAGCATGCAGCCATCCTCAAGAGCAAGGCAGAAATGCTTAATAAAGAGCAATTTTCAGCCCTTCACTACACAGCGCCAGGGACAGATTTGACACTTGGTTTGCCTAAGAATCACGTTTGGGAATCAGCTGGTGCTATCAATGCACAGGGCGAAGGATTCTTGCCAAATATGCCGACAGAGGAAGTCTTCACAGCGCCTGACTTCCGTCGTGCAGATGGTTATGTAACTTCTACAAAACCGCTTAGCTATAACGGAAATATCATTGAAGGCATTAAGGTGACCTTTAAGGATGGACAAATCGTAGATATCACTGCTGAGAAGGGTGATCAGGTCATGAAAGACCTTGTCTTTGAAAATGCGGGCGCTCGTGCCTTGGGTGAATGTGCCTTGGTACCAGATCCAAGCCCAATTTCTCAGTCAGGCATTACCTTCTTTAACACCCTTTTTGATGAGAATGCTTCAAACCACTTGGCTATTGGTGCAGCCTATGCGACTAGCGTCGTCGGTGGAGCAGAGATGAGCGAAGAAGAGCTTGAAGCTGCAGGACTTAACCGTTCAGATGTTCACGTGGACTTTATGATTGGTTCTAACCAAATGGATATCGATGGTATCCGTGAGGATGGAACACGCGTACCCCTCTTCCGTAATGGAGACTGGGCTATTTAAGGAGTTACAATGCTTGGAAGTATGTTTGTTGGTCTCCTAGTGGGACTCTTGGCAGGTGCTTTGACCAATCGTGGAGAGAGCATGGGATGCTTTGGAAAAATGTTTCTCGGATGGATTGGTGCCTTTCTGGGTCACCTGCTCTTTGGAACTTGGGGACCAATTCTAGCAGGAACGGCCATTATCCCAGCTATTTTAGGAGCTATGCTTGTCTTAGCTATTTTCTGGAGACGAGGAAGTTAAGTTCCTAAATCTGAAAAGAAAAGGAGGTTGGTCATTGTACCAGCCTCCTTTTGAGTATGATATAATAGTTTTATGAGATTAGATAAATTTTTAGTTGCCTGTGCTGTGGGAAGTCGGACAGAGGTCAAAAACTTGCTCAAGGCTGGACGCGTGACGGTAAATGGTAAAAAAGAAAAATCAGCAAAGCTGCAAATAAATGAAGAAAAAGACGAAATTCGCTTTGATGGCCAAGTGCTGGAGTATGAAGAGTTTGTCTACTACATAATGAACAAGCCCAAAGGAGTCATTTCAGCGACTGAAGATCCCAAGCATAGAACAGTTCTGGATTTGTTGGACGACTTGGCTCGGACCAAAGAAGTCTTTCCTGTCGGTCGTTTAGATATTGATACGCATGGTCTTCTGCTCTTGACCAATGATGGCCAGCTTGCCCATGCCCTTCTTTCACCCAAACGTCATGTGGATAAAACTTACTTAGCCCAAGTCAAGGGAATTATGACCCAAGAAGATGTGGAGACATTTGCCAAGGGAATTCCGCTTAAGGACTTTACTTGTCAGCCTGCTAGATTGGAGCTTGTGTCCATAGATACAGAAAAGAATCAAAGCAAAATCCGGGTGACCATCGCAGAAGGGAAATTTCACCAGGTCAAACGCATGGTGGGCTACTGTGGTAAGGAAGTGGTGGACTTACAACGTTTGACAATGGGAACTTTGGCCTTGGATGAGAACTTAGAACGAGGAGAATGGCGCCGCCTGACCAAGGAGGAGTTAGAAGTTCTCCTTGCTAGCGTTGCTTAAGTTAATTTATTTTAGTAAAAGGGTGAGTCTATTTGGCTTGCTTTTTCATTTTTCAGTTGCTTCCTTTGTGAAAAGAGTTATAATAGACAATAGAATAAAAGGAGGAATCTATGAACGCGATTCAAGAATCATTTACGGATCAATTATTTGCCAACTATGAAGCAAATGTAAAATACCAAGCTATCGAAAATGCTGCAAGCCACAACGGAATTTTTGCAGCCCTAGAACGTCGTCAAAGCCATGTGGATAACACACCTGTTTTCTCATTGGATTTGACCAAGGACAAGGTTACTAACCAGAAGGCCTCTGGTCGTTGCTGGATGTTTGCAGCCCTTAACACCTTTCGTCACAAACTCATCTCGCAATACAAATTGGAGAACTTTGAATTGTCTCAGGCTCACACCTTCTTCTGGGACAAGTATGAAAAATCTAACTGGTTCTTGGAGCAAGTGATTGCGACTGCAGACCAAGAATTGACGAGTCGCAAGGTTAGCTTCCTACTCCAAACACCCCAACAAGACGGCGGTCAATGGGATATGGTCGTTGCCCTCTTTGAGAAATACGGTGTCGTGCCCAAGTCTGTTTATCCAGAGTCTGTTTCATCTAGCAATAGCCGTGAACTCATGCCATTCTTAACAAATTGCTTCGCCAAGATGCCCAAATCTTGCGTGACTTGCTCGCATCTGATGCAGACCAAGCGGCTGTTCAAGCTAAGAAAGAAGACCTCTTGCAAGAAATCTTTAATTTCCTTGCTATGTCTTTGGGTCTTCCACCACGTCAGTTTGACTTTGCTTATCGTGATAAGGATGATAACTACCAAAGCGAAAAGGGTATCACACCACGAGAGTTTTACAAGAAATATGTTAATCTTCCTCTAGAAGATTATGTTTCTGTTATCAATGCTCCAACTGCTGACAAGCCTTATGGCAAATCTTACACAGTTGAGATGTTGGGGAATGTGGTTGGTAGCCGTGCAGTTCGTTATATCAACGTACCGATGGAGCGCTTGAAAGAATTGGCGATTGCCCAAATGCAAACAGGAGAGACTGTTTGGTTTGGTTCAGATGTCGGCCAGCTCAGCAATCGTAAAGCAGGGATTCTTGCGACAGATGTTTATGACTTTGAATCAAGTATGGACATTCAACTCACTCAAGACAAGGCTGGACGTTTGGACTACAGCGAAAGCCTGATGACTCACGCCATGGTCTTGACAGGTGTGGATTTGGATGAAAACGGCAAATCAACCAAGTGGAAGGTTGAGAACTCTTGGGGAGACAAGGTCGGTACAGATGGTTACTTTGTTGCCTCAGATGCTTGGATGGACGAATACACCTACCAAATCGTTGTTCGTAAAGAACTGCTGACAGCAGAAGAACAAGCTGCTTATGAAGCAGAACCAATCGTGCTCGCACCATGGGACCCAATGGGAGCTTTGGCAGAATAAAATATCAAGAAAAAAGGTTAGGAGAATCCTAGCCTTTTTTAAGTACTTCTTAAAGTGGGGATAGATGATGTTTGCTAAGGGAGTTCTTCTTATCTTGAGTCTTTAAGTGACAGAGGGAAAGATATGTGTTATTATAGTAGTACAAAAGGATATCGGAGTAGAAATGAAGTATTTAAGCAGTCAAGACATCAAGGATCGTCAACGAAATATTAGTGACATTAAACCTTATAAAACAACCAAGGAAATCGTCGTTTCAAATATTTTTACCTTTTTTAATGCCATGAACTTGGCTCTGGCAGTTTTGGTAGCGACAACCTTGCGATTTGAAAATATGCTCTTTTTAGGTGTGATTGCTATCAATACAGCTATCGGGATTTTCCAAGAGGTGCGTTCAAAAAATGCTTTGGAAAAACTAAGTTTGCTTGGTAAAAGTAAGTACAGGGTCAATCGAGACGGTCAAACGATTGAGATTGACCCAGAGGATATTGTTCTAGGCGAGTATCTGCATCTCAATCTGGGTGATCAGGTTCCTGTAGATGCAGAAGTGCTTGAAGGGAATATTGAAGTTGATGAATCCTTGCTGACTGGCGAGAGTGATTCGGTCTTTAAAATAGTTGGTGACAAGCTGATGAGCGGAAGCAATGTCGTCAGCGGCACTTGTCTCGTCAGAGCAACGGCTGTGGGTCCCGATAGCTATATCAACAAACTCGCAAAATCCAGCAAGGAATTCAAAAAATACCCTTCTCAACTACGGGACTATATGGATAAGATTTTAAAAATCGTCTCCATCTTGCTGGTGCCAGTTGCCATCCTGCTCTATGTCAGAGGTTTTAGTCTGGGACGGACTTATGTTGAGATTGTCTTGGGAAGTTCAGGTGCCTTGGTCGGCATGATACCAGAGGGATTGATTCTCCTGGTCAGTGTGTCTCTGGCGGTAGCGGCCATGAAGCTTGCTAAAAAGAAGGTTCTGGTGCAGGAACTATACTGTGTGGAGACCTTGGCGCGTGTAGATGTTCTTTGTTTTGATAAGACAGGTACCATCACGACTGGTAATATGAAGGTCCAAGAAATAGATGATAAGCTAGCAGAGAAACTGTCTTCTTATCTGTCTTATTTTGAGGATGAAAATGCGACGTCGCGGGCTCTGAAGACTTACTTAACCTGTGAGAAAAAGTGGGACGTTCAAGAGGTAGGTGCCTTTTCAAGTAAAAACAAGTATTCCTTTGTCCAAGTAAAAGACAGTGGGACATACTTTTTCGGAGCCTATGAGTTTCTAGGCTTACCCAAGCGATGGATCCTTACTATGAACATCTAAAACAGCAAGGTTTTCGAATCTTATCGCTTGCTCATAGCAAGGACCAGATTACAAGCCCAGCCAATATGGAACTATTAGGGCATGTCGTTCTGTCAGATGAGATCAAGGATAATACCAAGGAAACCTTTGATTATTTCGAGTCACAAGGTGTTGAAGTGAAGATTATCAGTGGGGATAATCATGTGGCTGTATATGGGGTGGCTCGTAAAGCAGGATTTAAAGAATCAGCACGGGCGATTGATATGACCAAGGTGGGTGATGAGAACTTTGAAAGAGTGGTCTTGGAGAACGATATCTTTGGTCGCGTGACACCTGAGCAGAAAGAAAGGATGGTGACCGTTTTGCAAAATGCTGGCAAAACAGTTGCTATGAGTGGTGACGGGGTCAACGATGTTCTGGCTCTCAAGAAAGCAGATATTAGTTTTGCTATGAATGGTGCTACTAGTGCAGCCAAAAGCGTCTCCAACATTGTTTTTCTCACAGATGACTTTGCAGTATTCTATGATATCTTGATGGAAGGCCGCCGTGTCATCAATAACATCCAAAAGGTCGCCTCTCTCTTTCTAACAAAGACTTTCTTCTCCATTGTATTTGCGATTTTAAGTGTGATATTTGGTTTGGAATTTGCCTTTATCCCCATTCAGTTTACAATCATTTCAGCCATTACGATTGGGATTCCATCCTTCTTCCTAACCTTTGAGTCCAATAATGAAAAGGTCAGCACACATTTTATGAGAGATATCCTGACTAATGCTGCGATTGGTGGTGGCATTCTGGTTGCTAGTGTTCTCCTGACTAACTTCTTTATCACTGTCCCAGGTCAGGTTAAATTTATTTGCTTCCTCCTTGCTTTGGTCAATGGCCTGTGTCTCGTTGTCAAGGTCAGCCTGCCTTTGAATCGATACAAGCTGGTCTTGCTTACGTTTTTGAGCTTTGCAGCCCTAGTAGGTGTGCTTGCCAATACCTTTCTCCTGCAAGGTACTTTTGTGCCTTTAGAAATCACTCAAGTGGTCTATGTAGCTGTCCTAGCAGTGGTGATTGGGGGCTTGCATTATCTGACTAGAAGAAAAAGTTGATATACAAAAAGAGTTGGGGCGAATCTCCCTTATTTCACATGTTTGGATAGACATTTTTAAGTTTTGGGAGCACTTAGAATTTAGAGTAAGTACTTGATTTTAAAGCGAGAAACTAGTTAATTGAAAGAATTTGTTTTAAAAACACTATTTTGATGAAATTGTTTTGACAGATAGTCTACAAGCCTTTATAATAGTATTATCATTAAAATTAGGGAGAAAATATTTATGCCAAACAATGAAAACGCTAAAGGTACGTTTCGTAAATTTTTAGATGGTTTTAAGCGTCTCATAAAAAGAGGAAATAAAGAAGAGTTGTCTACTGCAAGAGAAACTGAGGGCGAGGAGACAGGAGTAGCAGGAGGAAGTCTATCTCCCGAAGAAAGTGAAACTTTTCTTATTGATAAGGCTTTTAGAGTCTATTCAGTACTACGATCGTTTGGATGTGATGAATATAGGTGAGGAAAGCAGTTCCGAAGAATCTCCATTGCCAGAAAGTGACTCTAGTCTTTCTCAAGAAAAAGAACTAGCTAAGAGTCAAACAGTTAGTGCATCGCATTCTTTGGAAACTAGTCTCTATAAAACTACAGATTCTCGAAAAACAAAAGGCTTGAAGAGTACAGCAGACTCCATTTCACTATCATTAAGTCTAGAAAACAAAAAAACATCAAGTAGTTTATCTGTTCTTGAGTCAGCCTCAGCCAGCCGTTCAGCGGAGCAATCACTGAGCGCTGAGGCTGCAATCTCTCTAAGTGTTTCTATCTCAGAATCCGACTCAACCCGTCTTTCTCGAGTAGAGTCACAGGCTTTATCTCGTGAGTCCTCTCTCAGCCTTTCGGCCTCAGAGTCCGTCTCAGATAGCCGTTCAGCGGAGCAATCACTGAGCGCCGAGGCTGCAATCTCTCTAAGTGTTTCTATCTCAGAATCCGACTCAACCCGTCTTTCTCGAGTAGAGTCACAGACTTCATCTCGCGAGTCCTCTCTCAGCCTTTCGGTTTCAGAGTCCGTCTCAGTCAGTCATTCAGCGGAGCAATCACTGAGCGCCGAGGCTGCAAGCTCTCTAAGTGATTCTGTCTCAGTATCTGGCTCAACCCATCTTTCTCAAGTAGAGTCACAGATTTCCTCTGTTGAAGATTCTCTCAGCCTTGCTATTTCAGAGTTCGAATCACAGAGTGCCTATCTTGAACAATCTCTAAGTCAGTATGGTTCTCACTTGCTTAGCCTTTCAGTCTCAGCTTCGCACAGTGTTTATGCAGAAGAGTCTCTGAGTCAAGCAGCTTCCCTGTCTCATAGTCTGTCGGTTTCAGAGTCAGTTTCAGCTAGCCTTTCTGCTTCAGCTTCTACTTCTTACAGTATTTATGTAGAAGAGTCTTTGAGCCAAGTAGCTTCACAATCTCATAGTCTGTCGGTTTCGGAGTCGGAATCTTCTAGTGCTTCCATTTCAGTCTCAACTTCTCACAGTGTATATGTAGAAGAGTCTTTGAGCCAAGCAGCTTCCCAATCTCATAGTCTGTCGGTTTCGGAGTCGGAATCTTCTAGTGCTTCCATTTCAGTCTCAGCTTCGTACAGTGTACATGTAGAAGAGTCTTTGAGCCAAGCAGCTTCACAATCTCATAGTCTGTCGGTTTCAGAGTCAGTTTCAGCAAGCCTTTCTGTTTCAGCCTCAGCTTCTGCCTCGCACAGTCTCTACGTAGAAGAGTCTTTGAGTCAAGCAGCTTCACAATCTCATAGTCTGTCGGTTTCAGAGTCAGTTTCAGCAAGCCTTTCTGTTTCAGCCTCAGCTTCTGCCTCGCACAGTCTCTACGTAGAAGAGTCTTTGAGTCAAGCAGCTTCACAATCTCATAGTCTGTCGGTTTCAGAGTCAGTTTCAGCAAGCCTTTCTGTTTCAGCCTCAGCTTCTGCCTCGCACAGTCTCTACGTAGAAGAGTCTCTGAGTCAAGTAGCTTCCCTGTCTCATAGTCTGTCGGTTTCAGAGTCGGCATCCATTAGCTTGTCTGTTTCAGCTTCAACTTCTCACAGTGTATATGTAGAAGAGTCTTTGAGCCAAGTGGCTTCAGAGTCCCACAGTCTGTCGGCTTCAGAGTCAGTTTCAGCAAGCCTTTCTGTTTCAGCTTCTACTTCATACAGTGTTTATGTAGAAGAGTCTTTGAGCCAAGTGGCTTCACAATCTCATAGTCTGTCGGCTTCAGAGTCAGTTTCAGCAAGCCTTTCTGTTTCAGCTTCTACTTCATACAGTGTTTATGTAGAAGAGTCTTTGAGCCAAGCAGCTTCCCAATCTCATAGTCTGTCGGTTTCAGAGTCGGCATCCATTAGCTTGTCTGTTTCAGCTTCAACTTCTCACAGTGTATATGTAGAAGAGTCTCTGAGTCAAGCAGCTTCCCAATCTCATAGTCTGTCGGTTTCAGAGTCAGTTTCAGCAAGCCTTTCAGTCTCAGCTTCGCACAGTGTATATGTAGAAGAGTCTCTAAGTCAAGAGGTATCCTTATCACATAGTTTCTCTGTATTGGAGTCGGTGTCTCATAGTCTGTCATTTGAACACTCCCTTAGTCTATCTGCTTCTGAATCGTCTTCTCAAAGTTTAGTGATAACAGAATCTCTCAGCGCTAGCCAAGCAGTTTCAAGTGATTTAGTGGCTTCAGAGTCAGCAACTGACAAAATGACTGTTGACTTTAGTAGCACTACACAAGACTTATCAAAATTAACATTGATAAACAAAAGAAACAAGTAGACGCTGAAGAGATAGACTTCGGTCTATATCCGAATGAGGAGATTGTACATGAATCCGTATCATTCATCCTTTCGTTTTATTTGAAAGGAGATGCTCTTATTTTCTACCGAAACCTTGGGGAAGATCAGACTGGTCTTCCTCTTTTTGATAGTCTAGGAGGTAGGCTTACAAATGATATGCTTGTTAAAGTTACGAAAATATGAGGAAATTTCAGAAAGTTGAGAGAATGTAGTATCTGAACAGAGTTGATTGAACGGTTGAATCTTTATCGTAACTATTTAACTAGAAAGCTAGAACAACTAGCTTAATGACTTGCTTTTTCAGATTTTTGTCAGTTGAGCGTTAAAATAGGACATTTGAGAAGAGGGGAGGGATTTTATCTTTCTTGCAGAGTATAATCATGTATACGAAGGGGGTACTGAAAATGATAAAATCAATTCGCATCTTATTGTTACTGGTTTTGATCCAGATTAGTCTGAGTAGCTGCTTGCTGTGGAAGGGAACCATCTTAACCTTAAAGCAGTCAAGCGCTTATTTTCTAGTGTTTATCGTATTGGCATCAGGTCTGTGTGCGGGCATGAATTTCTTTTATACTCGAGATCAGGATGTTCATAGCATTATAAACAGTCAGAAAAAAGTGAAACTATTTTATAGTACCTTGTTGGTCTTAAACCTAGTAGGTGTCTGTCTGGTATTGTCGGAGACTATTTTAACACGGACAGCTTTTCAGCAAGAGTTGGTAGACCTTTTCTTGCCTTCCTTCTTTTTCTTGTTTGGCATTGATTTACTTGTCTTTTTACCGCTTGAAAAATACAGCCGAGAATTGGGAAGCACTCTCAATAAGAAAAAAACAGTTGTCCTGACAGTTCTGGCAACCTTGCTGTTCTTGAGAAATCCAATGACAGTTTTATCCATTGTTTTTTATGTCGGTTTGGGATTCATTTTTGCTCGGTTTTTATTTCCCAAATCTATGAGAAGAGAATTTTCCTTTTACGGTCATGTGATCCGAGATATTTTACTTGTTAGCGCCGTGTGTATATTCTTTTAAAAACACTTTTCGATCAATAAAAATTCCTTGTTTTACCAAAATTATTATAGTAAGTTTGTGAAGAAAATTTACATAAAAAGAAAACTTTTTGGTATAATAGTGACATGTACACAAAAAAATGAAGAAGAGCTGATCAATCTGGGAGAACGCTTAGGGACATTGCTCCAAAAAAACGATGTTTTGATCTTGTCTGGAGAACTGGGTGCTGGTAAAACAACCTTTACCAAGGGTCTTGCCAAGGGATTGGGTATTCGTCAGATGATCAAAAGTCCAACTTACACTATCGTGAGAGAGTATGAGGGTCGCCTTCCGCTCTACCACTTGGATGTCTATCGAATTGAGGGGGATGCTGATTCGATAGACTTGGATGAGTTTCTCTTTGGTGGTGGTGTGACCGTTATCGAGTGGGGACATCTTTTGGGCGAGGATTTACCAGATTCCTACTTGGAGTTGGAACTCCTGAAAGAGGCTGAAGGTCGTCGCCTCCATTTTTCCGCTCAAGGTCCTCGTGCTGAACAATTGATTAAGGAGCTTCAAAATGGAGTATGAACTTTGTATTCGTGAGGCTGAAGCTCAGGATGCAGCTGCTTTGGTTGCATTTTTGGATTTAGTTGGACAGGAGACAGATTTCACCAGTCTGGATGAAAATGGTATCCTGATGACAGAATCTGAAATGGCAATTTTTATTGAAAAGCAAGCGACTTCAGATAACCAAATCACTCTCCTAGCCCTCCTGAATGATGAAATTGCAGGTGTTTTGAACATCACGGCAGAGCAACGTATACGGATTCGTCACATCGGGGATATCTTTTTGGTCATCCAAAGGAAGTTTTGGAATCACGGCTTAGGAAGCATACTCCTTGAAGAGGGAATTGAGTGGGCTAAAACCAGTGGAGTTCTGCGTCGTTTGCAGCTCAGTGTACAAAAGCGCAACGAGGCAGCTATCCACCTCTATTCAAAATTTGGATTTGTTACAGAAGGCTTACAAGAAAGAGGAGCCTATTTAAAAGAAGGGATATTTTTAGACGTTTACCTGATGGGTAGACTGATAGATAAATGATAAGATGGTAAAAAAAATAATCGGAATGCTATTAGCTTTTCTGGCAGTAACAGCTTTAGGTGTGGGTGCTTATGCCTATACTATTTATTATCAAGGAACTGAAACCTTAAGTAAAAAAACTTATAAGAAAATTGGTGAAGAAACCAACGTTATCGAGGCAACAGAGCCTTTGACTATTCTCTTGATGGGGGTGGATACGGGAAACGAGGAACGTCTGGATCCTTGGGTAGGAAACAGCGACTCCATGATTCTCTTGACAGTCAATCCAAAAACTAAGAAAACAACCATGATGAGCTTAGAGCGTGATATTTTGACCAAGATTGAAACAGGAAATGGCCAAGTTCAGGAGGCAAAACTCAATGCGGCTTATGCAAATGGTGGTGCAGAGTTGGCTATTTCAACCATTCAAAAAATGATGAATATCCATATCGATCGTTATGTCATGGTTAATATGAAGGGATTGCAACAGCTAGTTGATGCAGTTGGGGGTATCACAGTAAATAACACACTTGGTTTCCCAATTTCGATTACTGACCAAGAGGAGTTTAATAAAATCTCAATCGGAGTCGGTGAGCAAACCTTGAATGGTGAGGAGGCTCTGGTTTATTCACGGATGCGTTATCAGGATCCTGAAGGGGATTATGGTCGTCAAAAACGTCAACGTGAAGTGATTCAAAAAATCGTAGAAAAAGTCTTGAGTTTGAATAGTATCAGTCATTATCAGGCAATCCTAAAAGCGCTTAGTGAAAATATGCAGACTAATATAGACCTTTCAGCGAAAAGTGTACCTCAATTACTTGGTTATCAGGATTCTTTTAAAAATATTGAGACACTTCAACTTCGTGGTGAAGGTGAAGAATTGCAGGGTATCTCTTATCAAATCGTAACGACAGAGCATATGCTGGAAATGCAAAATCTCTTGCGTCGCTCCCTAGGGAGAGAAGATGTGACAGAGTTGAAGACCAACGCTGTTCTGTATGAGAGTCTTTATGGTCGAACAGCGCCTTCAACAAATGCTTCGGGCGAAGAATCTGAATAAAATGAAGAATAAAATCGTGGGAAACTTCCTGCGATTTTTTCAAAAAGAATCCGAATAGATAGGTAGGAGGAAAGATGAAAGCAGAAATTATTGCTGTAGGAACAGAAATTTTGACAGGGCAGATTGTCAATACCAATGCCCAGTTCTTATCAGAAAAGCTAGCAGAAATTGGAGTAGATGTCTACTTCCAAACAGCTGTCGGAGATAATGAAGCGCGTCTCATGTCTTTGCTAGAAATTGCGAGCTCGCGTAGTAGTATAGTCATTTTGACAGGAGGCTTGGGGCCAACTGAAGATGATTTAACCAAACAAACGTTGGCGAAATTTTTGGGAAAAACCTTGGTATTTGATCCTCAAGCTCAGGAAAAACTTGATCACTTTTTTGCCCAGAGACCAGACTATGCCCGAACACCGAATAACGAAAGACAAGCCCAAATTGTAGAAGGAGCGACTCCACTGCCAAACGAAACAGGGTTGGCTGTGGGAGGAATATTGGAAGTTGATGGAGTGACCTACGTTGTCCTTCCAGGTCCACCAAGTGAATTGAAACCCATGGTCTTAAACCAACTTTTACCCAAGTTGATGACAGGGAGCAAGCTGTATTCCCGAGTTCTTCGTTTCTTTGGAATTGGAGAAAGTCAGCTGGTTACGATTTTGGCTGATTTGATCGATAATCAGACAGATCCGACCTTAGCACCTTATGCCAAGACAGGAGAAGTCACCCTGCGTCTGTCAACAAAGGCCGGCAGTCAAGAAGAGGCGAATCAAGAGTTGGATGTTTTGGAAAATCAAATCTTAGGTCGTCAAACCTTTGAAGGCCTTTCTTTACGAGAACTTTGTTATGGTTATGGGGAAGAGACTAGTTTAGCCAGCATTGTGGTAGAAGAGCTGAAAAAGCAAGGGAAAACCATCACTGCAGCCGAGAGCTTGACGGCAGGTCTTTTCCAAGCTACCGTGGCTGATTTTTCGGGTGCTTCAAGTATATTTAAGGGTGGTTTTGTGACCTATAGCTTGGAGGAAATCAAAGATGTTGGATATTCCTGTCAAGAATTTGGAAGAACATGGTGTGGTGTCTGAATTTACAGCTCAGAAGATGGCTGAGCAGGCACGCATCAAGACTCAGTCTGATTATGGGGTCAGTTTGACGGGGGTTGCTGGACCAGACAGCCTAGAGGGACATCCAGCTGGGACAGTTTTTATCGGCTTGGCACATGCAAAAGAGACAGAGGTTATCAAGGCTAATATCGCAGGACGGAGCCGAGCAGATGTTCGTCAGATTGCGGTTATGCATGCCTTTAACCTAGTTCGCAAGGCTTTATTAAGTGACTAACTTTTGATATAATAGTAGATAGGTCTTAGGACTATTAGAATACAGGAGAATAGAATGGCGAAAAAACCAAAAAAATTAGATGAAATTTCAAAAAAATTCGGAGCAGATCGTGAAAAAGCCTTGAACGATGCCCTTAAATTGATTGAGAAAGATTTCGGTAAAGGCTCAATCATGCGTTTGGGTGAGCGTGCAGAGCAGAAAGTTCAAGTCATGAGTTCAGGGTCTTTGGCTCTTGATATTGCTCTTGGTTCAGGTGGTTATCCTAAGGGACGTATCATCGAAATCTATGGACCAGAATCATCTGGTAAGACAACAGTTGCCCTTCACGCTGTCGCGCAAGCGCAGAAGGAAGGCGGTATCGCAGCCTTTATTGATGCGGAGCATGCCCTTGATCCAGCCTATGCAGCAGCACTTGGAGTGAACATTGACGAATTACTTTTGTCACAACCAGACTCAGGTGAGCAGGGTCTTGAAATTGCAGGAAAATTGATTGACTCAGGTGCAGTTGACCTTGTCGTGATTGACTCAGTTGCAGCCCTTGTGCCTCGTGCAGAAATCGATGGGGACATTGGAGACAGCCACGTTGGTTTGCAGGCTCGTATGATGAGCCAGGCCATGCGTAAACTGGGTGCTTCTATCAATAAGACCAAAACGATTGCCATCTTTATCAATCAATTGCGTGAAAAAGTTGGAGTCATGTTTGGAAATCCAGAAACAACTCCAGGTGGACGTGCCCTTAAATTCTATGCTTCAGTCCGTTTGGATGTACGTGGAAGCACACAAATCAAGGGAACGGGTGACCAAAAAGATACCAATGTCGGTAAGGAAACCAAGATTAAGGTTGTTAAATAAGGTAGCTCCACCGTTTAAGGAAGCCTTTGTTGAAATCATGTATGGAGAAGGGATTTCTAAGACCGGTGAGCTATTGAAGATTGCAAGTGACCTTGATATCATCCAAAAAGCCGGAGCTTGGTATTCTTACAAGGGTGAAAAAATTGGGCAAGGATCTGAAAATGCTAAGAAATACTTGGCAGATCATCCGGAAATCTTTGATGCCATTGACCACCAAGTCCGTGTTCAATATGGCTTGATTGAAGATGAAGAAACCTCCGATGCTAGTCCAGTAGCAGAGACGACTTCTAACCAAGAAGTAACACTTGATCTTGGCGATGATCTTGGAATCGAAATTGAAGAATAACATAAAAAAAGTAGCAGATAGGAACTGCTACTTTTTATGTTTGTTTAATTGTTTAAGATGAAAGAACTAGT
>BNJT01002757.1_pt1 | contig 48119 bp, 91 predicted proteins | sample 8540491 | NCBI WGS metagenome assembly BNJT01 (sample SAMD00202455, study PRJDB9452) | human saliva metagenome | host: Homo sapiens | reverse complement strand
GTCGGTCATGCCCAAAACTCGAGCCTCGTCTCGAAGCTTTTCGTACTAGAAGCCAATTTGGCTTCTAGTACTGACGCTACAGCGATAAAGTCCTTTTTGAACGATATAAAAATAAGAGTGCGTATAGAAGTAGACTTTCTCGAAGTAGCGAAGGACGGCAGCAGCCCCTGTCGGTTCTCATACCTAATGCTACGGAGAAAAAATTAGTTGAAATATGGAGGCGACAAATGTCGTCTCTATGTGATTTCAGTCCGTCACGCCCGTAGGTGCGTGACAAATAAACCACCCGCTATGCGGGTGCGCATCGAAGGTTATATCAAAAAACTCCAATCATGATACAATAAGAGGTGTTCAAGCCTATCATATAGCGAGAGGAGAAAAATATGGCTGAAAAAGCTAATAGTTTATCACATACAAAATGGATGTGTAAATACCACATGTTTTACACCCTAAGTATAGACGGAAAGTTATCTATAATCAATATAGGAAAAGTTTGGGAGAAATATTTCGTCGATTGTGTAGTTATAAAGGGTGGTAGAGATTATAGAAGGACATCTTATGCCGGATCATGTTCATATGTTGGTAAGTATTCCACCAAGGATAAGTATTTCTAAGTTTTATGGGGGTATTTAAAAGGAAAAAGCGCACTAATGATGTTTGATAAACACGCAAATTTAAAATAGTAAATTTGGGAACCGTCATTTTTGGGAGCAGAAGGCTATTATGTAAGTCACAGTAGGTCTCAATGAAGCTACCATAAGAAAGTATATACAAGAACAAGAAAAACATGATATAGCAATTGATAAATTAAGTGTAAAAAGAGTATGAGGATCCCTTTAGGGGTGATGGTAAGTAATACAAACGCCTCTTTAAGAGGCAAGGACGAGTCAAAAGCAATAAGGCTTGAACAAAGTGAAAGCCAGCGTCTTGAGGCGCTGGCTTGTAATCTGGGCTTATAGCTCGAGTTCAAAACCACCGTTAGACGGGTGGTCATGATTATAAAAATTAAGAGATAAGGCATTTGGACAAAAGGATGAAAAAAAGGTTATTTTATAAAAACGTAATATTTACGATTTGTAAAGGAGATATAAATGAAACCTAATAGAAAAACAACTTTGGATGGCTGGATTAAAGAGTGTTTTAGCGATTAGTACAGCTAGCTTGCGGAATCACATCAAAGCCAATCAGAACAACAAAATCAACAGCAAGTTGAAGAAACAACTGATGTCAAATGCTCAAATGACTAAATTTGAAAAACTTGCAGAAGAGATTAAAAATAATAAACCGAAAAACTATTGTTGGAGAAGTATTCGAAAATGGATATTTAAAAACATGGAGATCACTACCATTTTGTATACGGAGCTCCTCCAGCAGATGCTATTTATGAACAAAAGAGTTCTGCAACAGCAATTAGTTCTGCAGATGATGGATATGTTTTTAATCAAATGATATTGTAGAAGAAAATGAAATGGGATATGTTGTTCGTCACGGAGATCACTTCACTTTATTTATAAAAACATGCCCAACAAACAATTGCAACAACATTGGCTACAAATTCAGTAGCACTATGAACATCATAGAAGATGAAGATGGGTATTTTTGATAAAAAAGATGTTGTTAGTGAGACAGAAACAGGATATGTCGTGAGACACGGGGACCATTTCCATTTTATATATAAAGATAAACAAGGAAATCCAGTAGTAACTACAGAGCACCATGAACACGAAGGTGAGCACCATGAACACGATGGAGAACATCACGACCACGAAAGGTGAACACCATGACCATGATGGGTATGTATTTGATAAAAAGATATTGTTAGTGAAACAGCAGAAGGGTTATGTAGTACGTCATGGAGATCACTTCCACTTTATTTACAAGGATAAAGATGGGAAACCAGCAGCTAGATGCTGAACACCATGAACACGAAGGTGAGCACCACGACCATGAAGGGTGACAAACATGATCATGAAGGCGAGCACCATGACCATGATGGGTATGTATTTGATAAAAAGATATTGTTAGTGAAACAGCAGAAGGTTATGTAGTACGTCATGGAGATCATTTTCCACTTTATTTATAAAGATAAACAAGGAAATCAATTTTAGATCACCACGACCACGAAGGTGACAAACATGACCATGATGGCTTTGTCTTTAGAAAAGAAGATATTGTAAAGTGAAACTGAATCTGGATATGTAGTACGTCATGGCAATCATTTTCCATTTTGTTTATAAAGACAAAAATGGAAAACCAATTTTAGATAATCACCACCATGATCATGACGGTAGATAAACATGAGCACGAAGGCGAACACCATGATCATGACGGCATAAACATGAACACAGGGCGAACACCATGATCATGACGGCGATAAACATGAGTATGAAGGTGAACATCACGACCATGACGGAAACAAACATGAACATGAAAGATGAAACAACTCAGAAGATTATGTTTCTTCGATTCCAAATGAAAAAAGATTTAACAGAAAAATCTCCTGAAGTACAAAAAATATTTGGACTACATTGCTTATGCATATGGTGTTGAAAGAGATTCAATTAAATTAGAATCTGCTTATAAAGATGGAAAATATGTAGGAAAAAGTATTTGCTTTCCAAAAATATGGAACAAAGGTCAAGATAAAAACACATATCCATCCTTGGGCGATTCCACTACGTAATTTTTGAAGTTCCAAGTTCAGATGAATCAATTGACCCTGAATTAAGATTTGCACAAGAAATTGCTTCTTTTAGCAAAAACGTATGGGGAATTTCTGTAAAAGATATTCGAATTTTAGGCGATAAATTTGAAGTACCACATGGAGACCATAGTCACTCTCTAAAAATTCAAAATATTGAAGGTGCTAAAATATGTTGCGAATAAATTGAAAGAAATTACACCAACTTATATTGCTGGAGATTTAGATACTAAAGCAGTTGAAAATCAAATTGAATCTTTAGCGAATAAAGCAGCTGAAAAATATAAAACTCAACCCTGTTGAATTAAGTCGTATCCTTACAAGTTTACGTGAAATTAAAGAACGTTTAGATGAAAAAGGAAATTCAACTCAAGGATATTTAGAGTTATTAAAAACAATTTGATGAAAAATATATTGAAAAAAGCATCAACAGTAACAACACCTAGAACTTTCTAAAGAAGAAAGCTCTAAACGCATTACACGAAAGTGTTATTCGTATGATCAATGAATTGGAATTAAAAGATTATAATGTTACAAAAGATGAATTAAGAGCTGCAGCAAATAAAGCTATCGAAGCCAAAGATATAGAAAGCTTTAGAAGCAGTAAGAGATTATGTACAAGCTTTTACAAGATGCAAATAAACGTCTTGGAGTTGAAGCGATGAAATATTTATATTTCTTTACACAACATGTACAAGACAAACCATTACCTTTTGAATTAAGAGAAAAAGTTTCAGAGTTAATTTCAAAAATTTCAAAAGCAAAATTCATTCCAGGTGAAACAGGAACAACTGAAGCGATTATTAGTCCATCTTATTTTGCCACAAAAGAAATCAAAAAGCTCATGAAAATCCATCTGAAAAAGTGGATACAAGAGTTGGAGATAATTATAAAGCAAATTGCAAAACCAGATGATGAAGAATCGATGAGTAAATTAGCTGAGATGAAAGAATTTGCTGAAATGGCATTAGAACAAGCAGATAAAGATGATTCACTCCCAACTTCAGATTTTTACAGAAGAACTATCTGAAGAAGTGAAGAAAAGATTTAGCAACACCAAAATCTAAAGATCAAGCAACTACTGAAAAATACAACAACTCGAAAGTAGAAGAATCAACTGCTAATGAAACAGTACTCCAGCGGAAGCTGAGAAACCAGTGGTTACTGATAAAGCAGAGGAAAACTGTAGCACCAGCTACTGCAACAACTGCTTCACAACCTGCAACGTCAGCTAGTGAACAACCACACGCTTAATATGTCGATAAACTGATAGCCAAACTACTTGTAGAACATACACATATAGTGGCAATCGGAAAAAGAACCGAATTATCGAATTCGGTTCTTTTTATATAATAATTATAATTATTATAAATCAATGAAAATTATTGATTTTATAATAAAGAAAGCGTATTCTACAATTGGTTGAAATAATCATTTTAACCAAAATAGATTCTTTTTAAAAAGAGGGATAGCTATGAATAAAAAGTTAGTAAGACATTATTGTCTACCGTCCTTATTGGACTTGTGTTATCTCAACAAGCTGTTGAAGCTTGTTCTGCATTTATTATTGGAAAAAGGTCTAACAAAAAGATGGTTCTTTCTTATATGGACGTACGGAAGATTATCCATCTTCACACATCCAGATGGTACACAACAACATACTCATAATAAAAACTTTCTTTGTAAAATCCTGCTAAGGATTATAAAAGAAGGCGAAGTTTTTATTAGATAGAACAAATGGAACTGAATATCCTCATTTAAAAACATGAATATAAATATACAGCAGTAGCCGATGATTCAAGAGATACAGATGATGGTATTTTTCTCTGAACATGGTTTTAATGAACATGGTGTTTCAATGACTGCAACAGTAACTGCTACACCACAGTAATGAAGTTGTTGGTGGAAAAGCACCAAAAATTTGCGCTGACGGAAGACTATTGGAAGGACCAGAAAATGAAATTGATTATCCAGCAATTGATCCATTAGTTGAAACTGGAGTTAGTGAAGCTATAGTAACAGATTTAATCTTTACCCGTGTAAAAACAGCTAAAGAAAGCAGATTCAAATTATTAGCAAAAGAAATTGATGAAAAAAGGATCTACTGAAGGCAATATTATTATCTTTGCTGATGAAAATGAATTATGGTATGTAGAAATTTATTCTGGACATCAATATGTAGCGTTTAAATATCCAGATAATAAATATTCTGTATTTCCAAATACGTATTTTCTTAGGTAAAGTAAATATTAATGATAGAGAAAAATATTATTGCTTCAAAAGGGATTATTGAAACAGCTAAAAAGCAGGGAGTATTTGTAGGAGATGAAAGTAAAGGTGAAATTGATTTAGCTGCTACTTATGCGCCACCTTTAGAAGATGGGGACCGTTCACGTGTATATGCAGGAATTAAGTTATTAAATCCCATCTTCTAATGTAACTTATCAAGATAAACGTTATGAATTTTTACAAGATAGCCCAAGAAGAGATTTTACTGTAATCGATGGATTAAATGTTCAAAGAAATCGTTTTTGAAACATTAAATGGAGAATTGGTGCCTGATGACCAAGTTCCAGGTTATGATACGAAGAAAGATTTCTTTATAGAAAACTAGCAGACCCATCAGATCCAAATTATGGAAAATATAGCTTATGCTCCAGGAAACGAAAAATGTGGTTGATCCACAGTTTACCAAATTAACCAAAAATTACCACAATCATTAGGTGGAGGTAATGTGGGTTGAAAGTTTAGGGTCGTTCACGTAATACACCATATGTTCACTTATTTTTGGTAGTAATAGAGATACATTTGAAAACTTTATAAAGTAAGAGGAGATAGATATAAACCTGATTCTTGGTATTGGGTAGCTACTAATATTGATACAATGGTGATGGATCATCCAGAATTTATTTGGAAAGACTATTCGTTCAAATTGGGAAAAAATGGAAGCATTATTAATAGATTATCAAAAATCAATTAATTGATGAATATACAGGTAAATCTGATGATTATGTAAAAGAACATGCTGATGAATATACTGCTAAATCAATTGCAGTTGCAAAAATCTGTCTTCAATTAATGAAAGATGCAGAAGCTAAGATGGAAAAAGCTGTTGAAACAAAAACACCACTAGCAAGTCCATTTATTGATGTGACACCATTAAAAGAAGTATTAGATCGTCTACAACCGACTGCACTTCAACCAGCTGAACCTGCTGAAACAACAACAGTTGCACCAGCAACAAATAATAATACTTATGTTGCTTCAAATAATCAATCTTCAACATCTTCTAATACAACTCAAACAGCCCCTGTTCAAAAAGAAAGGTTTTTGATGGCAAACATTATATGAATGAAGAAGGACAAAAAGGTAAGTAATCAATGGGTTTATGATGTGACTTATCAAAAGTTGGTTCTTTATTGATTCTAATAGAATATGTTGAAAAATAAATGGGTTGGAGATTACTATGTAAAATCTGGCGGATACATGGCGAAGTCAGAATGGATTCACGATCAAAAATCTAATGCTTGGTACTACGTAAATTCTGAAGGAAATATTTAAGAAATACTTGGGAAAAATTGGTAATAAATGGTATTACTATAATGGGCTCAGGTAAGATGGAAAGTGATTGGGTATTCTTAAATGGAAAATGGTTTTACTTAGAAGAAAGTGGGGACAATGAAAGAAAACCAATGGTTTGAAGTCAATGGAAAAATGGTACTATGTTGATGCATCAGGTGAATTATTAGTAAATACAAAGACTCCTGATGGATACTATGTAAATGAAAAATGGAGAATGGATTTTCTAGTTTAATAGCGGTATACTTGTAGCAGTATTGCTAGAAGGAGCTTGAACAAATGGGTGTAATCATAAATGTTATTGCGATTGTGATTGGTACAATGATTGGATTATTCTTAAAAACGAGAATGTCTGAAAAGATGTCTTCTCATATTATGCAAGGTCTTCATTAATCACATTTATCATTGGATTAAAAAGGAGCTTTAGTAGATCAAGATATGATTTTGTTAATTGTTTCGATTTCACTGGGAGGATATCTTGGGGAAATGATGCAATTAGAAGAGAATATTCGAAAATTTGCAGAGTGGGTTCAAGATAAACTATCAAAAGAAGGTTCTCAAAAATCAATTAGCAGAAGGTTTTGTTTCAGCAGTCTTAATCTTTTTGTGTTGGAGCAATGGCGGTAATGGGGTTCTCTTGAAGCAGGATTGAGAAATAATCACGGTATTTTAATAACGAAAGCATTAATTGATGGATTTGCTTCTATTATACTAACGACGACAAAAGGAGCAGGAGTCATGTTATCCGCATTAGCTATTCTCTTTGTATGAAGGGGGAATGATGGTTCTCGCTCAATTTGCTAGCACCGTATTTAAGTGAATCGATTGTCTATGCAATGTCTGCAGTGGGTTTCTTTATTACTCGTAGCATTGGGATTAAATTTATTAGAATTAACAAAAATAAAAGTCATGAACTTTTTACCCGCAATGTTTTTACCGATTGTGTTAATTCCATTATTTAGTTTTCATTCGTGGATAAGATAAAAATAAGAGAGTGAAATAGCATACAAGTTGTATTTCTATTCACTCTCTTTTGTATGAAAATTAAAGCTAATTCAATCGCTCAAAACTATTTGGACCTACTACAATACCATGAGGTGTAGGATAAAATTCACCTTTCTGGTAAAGGCTATCTCCGGAATAGTTTGCAATTAAATAGAGCAGAATCATCTAAATTGATAATACATAGCAATTTGCCACGTTTATAAAGCAATACAACCATCTGTTACTTTAATGATGTCACAGTCTGCTTTAAAATCTTCTTGATGTTGATGTCTAAAGTTTGTTAATTCTTGATAGAATGCTAATACTTCATCATCTTTTTCGTTGAATTTGAAAGGCATACGATTATAAGGATCTCTAAAAGCCATACATACCAATTTCATCTCCATAGTAAATACAAGGAACACCAGGAAGCGTAAATTGGATAAAGGATGCGATAAAGAATCTTTCTTTGCTAGTGATATTCACTAGCAGTCAGTTTATAATCTGGTCGTTTTTCGACAGGGAATTCTTCTGGTCTTTCAAATGCTAAAATCGTTAAAATTCTTTCTGTATCATGACTCGATAATAAGTTCATTAAAACATCTAATGCAGGGTTTTTGGATAGTTCTCTAATAATTCTAATAAAGCTAGAGAAAAATTGACGAGCATCTTTATGTTTATGAAGCGAATGATCGCATCTCTCCATGGGTAATTCATCACACTATCAAATTGTTTTCCTAAAAGTATCTTCTTCTTGTGTTGTAAGAGAATTTTGTCGTAGCATCTTCCCAAACTTCCCCTAATAAGAAGCAATCTGGATCTTCTTGTTTGGCAGATTTTTCTTAATTGATCAATGAAAACAATCTGGAAATTCATCTGCTACATCAATTCGCCATCCACCAATTCCTAATCGTTGCCAATAAGGAATAACACCATTTTTAGCATTGAAACATAAATTCTTGATATTCTTTATTTTCTTTTACAACAGTTGGTAAATTCGTGAATCCCACCATGATTGATAAACATTTGGAAACTCCGTAAAAGTAAACCATGGATAGTAAGGAGAATCTTGAGATTGATAAGCTCCTACACTGTCATAATGTCCATAACGATTGAAATAAATACTATCTGCACCTGTATGGCTAAATACTCCATCTAATGTAATACGAATATCTTTCTTCTTTAAAATCTTTACATAAATCTTTAAAGTCTTGGACAGTTCCTAAATAAGGGTCTACATTAAAGTAATCAGAAGTAGAGTAGCGATGATTTTCAGGACTTTTCTACAATTGGGTTTAGTAAATACTATCAATCTTTTAATTGTTTAAAGTAAAGGCAATTCTTCATGAATTCCTTTTAAATTTCCCATAAAAGAAATCTTGTGCTCGATAATCTTCATGTGTAATAGAAGAATAAGGAATAGCATTCCAATCGTCATATCTAACACGCATCTCTTCATTAGCAGCTACAGTTGCTTGATAATGTGGACTCTTCTTAAAGCGATCTGGGAAAATTTGATACATAATGCTCCCCTTTCATCCACTCTGGAGTTTGGAAGTCTGCATCATATACCGTTAATTGCCATGAAGATAAGACTGTTCTTCCATTGTAAAGACAGCATTAAATTCATGTTTTTCAAATATCCAGTGGAATCTTCGAAATGTAATTTCAAAATCATAAAAAAATAAAGTCCAGTTTCTAATGCAGGGACATTGACAATATATTTACGAGATTGTTCTTTTAAATACATCAGTTGGTTCCAATGTATTAATAAATTTTTGTTGAGTGAAATCATTAAATAAGTTTAATGAAAATTTGTTTAAAATAAAAATCTTGGTGAACCCATACTTCAAAAAGAATGTCTTGAGAAGAAGAGATTGCACCTTTTGGATATTTATCTTGAAGAGGATTAAATTGAATCAAGAAATATCTTCCTTTCTTTTATAAGCAATATTAAATTAATTGTAGTATAAAATGATAAAAAGAAATAGTTTGTGCGGAAAAATATTTTTGAAACATTTCTATTTATAAAACGCTTTTACTTTTTGCGAAAAATGAAAAATATACGAAAACTCACAACTTTTATGCTATAATTAATCCATAAGTAAACGGAAACAAATGAAATGGCGATTTTTATTAATAGCAAATGAAAAACGCTTTTCGTGAAAAGTAAAAACGTATTGATAAAGAAGGAGGATATATTTATGGATTATTCTTTGGATAAATATTTATTTCATGAGGGGAAAAACTTTCGGACTTATGAATTTTTAGGTTCGTTTCTTGATGGGGAATCAATGTACATTTAGAGTCTGGGCACCACACGCTCAAGCGGTTTTTGTTTGCAGGCGATTTTTGCGGATGGGAACCTACAGCTCATGAATTAACAAGAATCAATAATGAAGGACTTTTTGAAGGAATTGTTTCAAATGTTCGTCCGTATGACTCTTATAAATATGTCATTAAAAGCTTCTGATGGCAGAATGTTGTGGAAAGCAGATCCATATGCCAAGACATGCGAAACTCGTCCAGAATCTGCTTCTAAAGTTTATGAAGACCAAAAATTATTTATGGAAAGATGAAACATGGTTAAAAACAAAGATCAATTCCTTTCCAACAACCAATGAATATATACGAAGTTCATTTAGGATCATGGAAGCATGGAAAAATGGTGAATTTCTTAGTTATCGTCAATTAGCGGATACTTTAATTCCATATGTGAAGCAAATGCATTATACGCATATCGAATTACTCCCAATTACGGAATTTCCATATGATCCTTCTTGGGGCTATCAAGTGACAGGTTACTTTGCTGTAACATCTCGATTCGGAACACCAGATGACTTTAAATATTTAATTGATAAAGCTCACCAAAATGGCATTGGCGTTATTTTAGATTGGGTACCTGGACATTTTACAAAAAGATGAGATATGGTTTATATGAATTTGATGGAGAATGTTGTTACAGAATACTCTGATGAACGTAAAAAGAACATAAGTCATGGGAACACGGGTATTTGACTATGGACGTGGAGAAGTGTGTTCTTTCTTATTCTCTAGCGCTTGTTACTGGATTGAACAATTCCATTTAGATGGCTTACGCGTTGATGCAGTAAGTTCTATGCTATTTTTAGATTATGATCGTCCTCAGCATTTAGCAGCTAAAAATATTTATGGAGGAAATGAGAATTTAGAAGTACTGGATTTCTTTAAAACATTAAATTATTATGTTCAAGAAAATTATCCAGGCGTGATGATGATTGCAGAAGAAGCAACAGCTTATCCGAAAAATTACTGCACCAATTCAAGACGGCGGACTTGGTTTCCACTTCAAAATGGAATATGGGATGGATGAATGACAGTTTAGATTATATTGAAGAAAAATCCAATTTATCGTCAATGGTCTCATAATAAATTAACATTCTCAATGTGTTATGCATTTTGTGGAAAACTTTATTTTACCGATTTCCCATGATGAAGTGGGTACATTTGAAAAAAATCATTATTAGATAAATTCCCAGTTGGCTATGATGATAAATTTTCTAATTATAAAACATTTTTAGGATATATGTTTGCTCATCCTGGTAAGAAATTAACCTTTATGGGAACAGAAATCCTCAATTTATCGAATGGGATGAAAATAAAGAATTAGACTGGATGTTATTAGATTTTTCCATCACATTATAACGCACATTCCGTTTTGTTCAAGAGTTAAATCAGTATTATCGTAAAACACCGGCTCTTTTGGCAACAAGATGGAGGATGGGAAGGATTTGAATGGCATGTGGTCGATGATGCTTCTCATAATGTATTTGCTTTTTCTAGAAAAGCTGCTGATGGTCAAGAAGTGCTTTGTCATTTCTAATTTTTCTGAGAAAATTGGGAACAATATTCTATTGGTTTCCATGACGAAAGAAGCTATAAAATGGCAGTAAATTCAGATGCTAAAAAAATTTGGTGGACAAGGCATTGTTAATAGAAATTTAAAAACAAAACAACAACAATGTGGAGAATTCCCATATACACTTCAACTAACGATACCAGCATTTTCAACAATGTATCTTGAGAAAAAAATAAATAATGTGGGGGATAAACAGATGGCAAGAAAGAAAGAAATGGTTGCAACAAATGTTACTAGCAGGAGGCCAGGGGACTAGATTACAAGTTTTAACGCAAGATATGGCTAAAACCAGCTGTACCTTATGGTGGAAAGTATCGTATTATTGATTTTCCATTATCAAATTGTGCAAAATTCAGGAATTTTCAACAGTAGGGGTTTTAAACTACAGTTTAAACCTTTAGAATTGAATTCTTATATGGGGAATGGACAACCATGGGATTTAGATAGAATGGATGGAGGATTGTCTATTTTACCTCCTTATACTGCTGGTAAAACAGGAGAATGGTATAAAGGAACAGCACATGCCATCTATCAAAATATTAAGTATATCGAACAATATGAACCTGAATATGTCTTTAATTTTTATCAGGAGATCATATTTATAAAAATGAATTATAATAAGATGTTAGATTTCCATAGGAGAAAAAGAGGCAGATTTAACAATTGCTCATATTAATGTACCAATGGAAGAAGCTCATCGTTTTGGGATTTTTAAATACTGATGAAGATTTGAAAATTGTGGAGTTTTTAGAAAAACCAAAAAATCCAATTTCAACTAAAGGCTTCAATGGGGATTTACATTTTCAATTGGAGAGTGTTACGTGAATACTTAATTCGAGATGAAGCAAAATCCAGAAAGTGAAAAAGATTTCGGAAAGAACATTATCCCCTATGTTATTAGAAGAAGAAAAGAAAATTTATGCATTTCCATTTGAAGGATATTGGAAAGATGTAGGGTACGATTGAAAGTTTATGGGAAGCGAATATGGATTTAATTAAAATCTCGTGAAGCTTTTTGATATTGATGATAAAACTTGGAGAATTTATTATCGCCATGAAGGCCGTTTACCTCAATATTTAGGAGAACATGCTGATGTTCAATCTTCAATGATTTCTGATGGTACTTTAGTCTTTGGTCAAGTAAAAAGATTCAATTATTTCTTCTGGAGTGGTTATTGCAGAAGAAGCTGTTGTAAAAGATAGTATTATTATGCAAAATGCCACGATTGAAAAAGAGCAAGTGTCTATCATACAATTGTAGCCGAAGGAGCGGTAATTAAATCGGGCGTATCAATCGGTCATGAAAAATTGAATTAGGAAAAGATATGATTACGGTAATTGGACGCAATGAAGTCGTCACTGAACCGAAGAAAGCGGGAGGATGCTAAAAATGATAAAAGCTTTTGCGATTTTTATTTGCGGATAATTATAGACAGGATGATTTACATGGACTAGTTCGTTCAAGAACTTTAGCTTCACTTCCAGTTGGTTCTAGATATCGTTTAGTAGACTTTATGTTATCGTCTTTAGTAAAAGCAGGAATTGACAATATTGGAATACTAACAAACCATAATTATAAATCTTTAAGAGACCATGTAGGCTGGGGAAAAGATTGGGATTTAAACAGAAAAATAGTGGCTTAACATTAATTACGCCATTATCGAATTATTTATCAAATCGTATTCCCTCAAAACAAAATTGAAGCTTTAGTCAATACAATGGTTTATACGGAAAATTTAAGTGAAAGAGTATTGTATTTTTGGCTGATACAAATATTATTGGAAATATTGATTTTAAAGAAATGTTTCAATATCATGTCGACACTGGATCTGATATTACGGTTTGCATATCACTATCGCAAACCTGAAATTGGCGAATCTCAGATTATTTTTGACAAAAGATTATAAAAGTGTATGAAACGTTGTATCATTTTTAATGGTGGAAATAGAAAAATGTGCGACTCAAGCTAAAAATTTATATTACGACAAAAGAATTGTTAAATGCCATCATTAAAAAGGGAATGACTTTTAGGATGGGAAGATATTTTACGCGATTATGTTTCTAAAAATTTAGATACTTTTAAAATGTCTATGCGTATGAAAATTAAAGGGTATTCAAAAAGTCATCAATAGTGTAAAAAGATTACTTTGATTTCAACCAAGATTTATTAAAACCTGAAACATTGACAGCCGTATTTGATAGCGGAGTTGAAATTTTAACACGTGTACAAGATAGTGTGCCAACTCATTATGGAGAAAAATTCCAAAGTAAAACGTTCATTATTAGGGAGATGGCTCTTACATTAATGGTACTGTTGAAAAATAGTATTATTTTCCGTGATGTCATTATTGAAGAAGGAGCTGTTGTAAAAACAGCATTATTATGGCAGACTCCATTATTAAAAAGGTGCGAAATTAAATTACGTAATAACGGATAAAAGCATTGAAGTTCCCGAAGAAAAAGAATTATCAGGAACAAGTGAATGCCAAGTCATTGTCGATAAATGTGTGTATCGTTTAGGATAGCTTCCAGTTTGGGGAGCTATCTTTTTGCTTGTCGCTATAAAAATACTGGTGCTTTTACAAAGCTTTATCGTATAATAAATTTATCTGAATTTAAAAAATTAGAAAAAGGTTGTGCATCCATGAGAAGACGTACGATGTTGCTGTCGTCTGCACGTTTTTAGTGATTTTTTGGAGCTGCTCGAATATTTTATCTTAGCCAATCAGAACGATTAAAGGCTAAAAGACTTGGCAGTAGAAATTGCAGCACAAAAGTTCAATTTACAAAAAATTACAGATTTTTTTATTGGTTTAATACGGAAGAAACTTATTATTCATTAGCTGGAATTTCGACAGAAGGTCAACAATTATATGCGATTGTTTCTCCGGAAAAGAAGGAAGTAACATGTATTACAACAGGATGCTGTTATCAATGAACAAGAAGCGCGCTCAATCACAAAACAAGCGAAACATACAGATGAGATTTTAGAAGCAAGATTGGGAATGATAAAAGATGAACCAGTTTGGGAAGTTAATTATCGAACAAGCAATAAACGAATTGGATATTATTATATTTCCGCCAAAAATGGACAATGGATTAAAAGATATTGAAAATATTTAAAGGTAGGTTATTATGGTAAAAATCTCAGAACGTGTCGCTAAAATACTTCCTTCGGGAACTTTAGCGATGACACAGAAAAGCAAGAGAATTAAAAGCGTCTGGAAAAAGATATTATTAGCTTAATCAATTGGTGAGCCTGATTTTAATACGCCAGAAAAAAATTACAAAAGCAGCAATTGAATCATTATTGAAACATGAAACCGATCATTACACACCTACTTTAGGGTTAGATGCATTAAAAACAAGCGATAAGTGATTTTCATTTAAGAAAAAGATGGTGTGAAAGTTGATAAACAACAAGTAGCTGTTTTTGCTGGAGCGAAGTTTGCATTATATTCTGCGTTTCAAACATTAATTGATCCAGGTGAAGAAGTTTTAGTGCCTGTTCCTTATTGGGTGAGTTATGCAGAGCAAATAACATTAGCTCAAGGTGTACCGGTTTTTGTGGAAACAAGTGAAGAGAATGCCTTTAAATTAACCGTAGATTTGTTAGAAAAAGCTTTAACAGATAAAACAAAGTTATTAATTTTTGAATTCTCCATCGAATCCTACAGGATTAACGTATTCCAAAGAAGAATTGTATGAGATTTGTCAGTGGGCATTAAACCATCAAGTATTTGTTATTGCTGATGAGATTTATTATGAATTAGTGCATGATGTGCCAAGTATCAGTGTGGCAAGTCTATCTGAAGAAATCCAAAAATAATACATTAGTCATTAATGGATTATCGAAATCTGTTGCGATGACGGGTTGGAGATTAGGGGTATGCATTTGGTCCAATTGAAGTAATTCGTGCACTGAATGACTTAACCAGTCATACAACGAGTAATCCAGCTGCAGTTGTTCAGTATGCTGCGATTCGTGCTTTTCAGGAAGATTTTACAAGAAGATAAAAGAAGCGATGTGTCATCAATTTCAAAAGAGAATTGAGTTATTTCATGCACTCATTCAGGAAATTCCTGGTATGTCATGCGTGAAACCAGGTGGAGCCTTCTACTTATTTGTTAATATTCAAGAAGCAATGAAAAATAGTTGAGTTGAAACTTCAGATGCATTTGCATTAAAATTATTAGAGGAAGTTGGAGTGGCGACTGTATCAGGTGAAAACTTCGAGTTGTACTGGCTACTTGCGATTAAGTTGTGCAAGTAGTGAAGAAGAACTAAAAATGCCGCTCAAAGAATCAATCAATTTGTTAGAAATTATTTGTAGAAAGAGGGATTATTTTGAAAAAATCAGAATGAACCAAGCAAAAGATTATGTTGGACAAACAGTCTTAATTGGAGCTTGGGTAGCTAATAAACGTTCAAGTGGGAAAATTGCGTTCTACAATTACGTGATGGAGCAGCTTATTTTCCAAGGGATTGTTGTAAAAAGCGATGTTCCTGAAGAAGTATTTGAAATTACTAAAATCATTAACACAAGAAACAGCAGTTTATGTAACAGGAGTTGTACAAGAAGATACTCGTTCAAGATTAGGGTATGAATTATTAGTAACAGGATTAGAAGTGATTGGGGAAAAGTCATGAATATCCAATTACTCCAAAAGAGCACGGTACAGACTTCTTAATGGATCACCGTCATTTATGGTTACGTTCAAGTAAACAACTATGCCATTATGCAAATTCGTAATGCGATTATTTATGCTTCCTATGAATTCTTTGATCAAAAATGGATTTATTAAATTTGATAGCCCAATTTTATCTGAAAATGCAGCAGAAAAATACAACTGGAATTATTTGAAAACAGATTATTTTGGAGATCCAGCTTTTCTTATCTCAATCAGGTCAATTATACTTAGAAGCTGGAGCAATGGCATTCGGTCCAGTATTCGACTTTGGACCAGTATTCCGTGCTGAAAAATCAAAAACTCGTCGTCACTTAACAGAATTCTGGATGATGGATGCTGAATATCCATTCGTGACTCATGACGAATCATTAGATTTACAAGAAGCTTTATGTAAAAGCATTAATTCAAGGAGTTTTAGATCGTGCTCCTCATGCTCTTGAAACATTAGAAAGAGATGTAGAATTATTGAAGAAATATGTGAGCGAACCATTCAAACGTATTTCTTATGATGAAGCGATTGATTTATTACAAGCTCATGAAGCAGATGAAGATACAGATTATGAACATTTAGAACATGGAGATGACTTTGGTTCTCCTCACGAAACTTGATTTCAAACCATTTTTGAGTTCCAACATTTCGTTATGAACTATCCAGCGGATATTAAAGCATTCTACATGAAGCCAGTACCTGGTAATGAAAGCCGTACTATGTGCAGACTATTAGCGCCAGAAGGATATGGAGAAATTATCGGTGGTTCGCAGCGTGAAGTAGACTATGATAAATTATATGAAAATTAAAGAGAATGGCTTAAATCCAGATGATTATGCATTCTATTTAGATTTCAAGAAAAATATGGTTCAGTTCCTCACGCAGGATTCGGACTAGGATTAGAAAGAATGGTGACATTCGTTGCTGGAACGAAACATATTCGTGAAGCAATTCCATTCCCACGTTTATTAAACCGTATTTTCCCATAAAATAGACAATTTCAAACCGATTTTTAGAATTTCTAGAAATCGGTTTTTATTATCAAAAAAAGAGGTGAAAAATTTTGGAACAAACATTTCAACAATTTTGGATGTATCAAGGAGGAACAACCGTTCCAAATCCATTCATCCGATATTATCAACAATTACAATTGACGGCACAAGAATGCTTAATGCTCTCTTGGTGGTTACAACATACTACTTCAGAATATTTTCCATTGAATGTAGAAGAGTCTGTGAGGTGTTTTCAATTAGTGAAAATACTTTTATTCCAAATCATTCAACATTTATTGGATCGACAAGTGGTATCCATACCCAAAAAGAAAATGAACAAGGAAAAAGAAGAATATTATAGTTTAGCGCCGTTATTTCAACAATTGGAAATATTACATCGTCAAGAAGTGGCGAAAAAGAAGAAAAAGGATAAGCCAAATTTAATTTTTGTCATTGAAAAAGAATTTGGAAGACCTATTAGCTCGTATGAAATTCAAATGATTAAAAAGTTGGATTGATAAAGATGAATATTCATATGAGTTAATTTTAGCAGCTTTAAAAGAAGCGGTATTAAATCAAAGTATTTACATTAAAATATATGGACAAAAATCTTGCTAACATGGCAAAGAAAAAGGATTCAAAAACAGTGCAACAAGTGATTCAAGATAAGAATCGTACGAGAAATGGGCACTTTCTACAACAAAAACCAAAAGAAGCAACACCGATTCCTCTAGTTCCATTAGATAATTGGTTTGGATTAATGGGGAAGGTTATGTTATCAAAGATAAAAACAATAGAAGCAGTTCAAACGATGGGGGATTTATTTCAGATGCTCATTGTGAGCTAAACCATCGCAATGCTTTTGAACTATTAATTGCAACGATTCTAAGTGCTCAAGCAACCGATGTAGTGTGAATAAAAAGTAACACCAAAAATTGTTGAGAGATTTCCAACTCCAGCTCATTTAGCTGAGGCGAGTGAAGAGGCAGTGATTGAATGTATTCAATCATTAGGGATTGTATCGTAGTAAGGCTAAAAATATTCGTCTTTGTGCTCAACAACTAATGGAACAATTTAATGGTGAAGTTCCCTGTACTAGAGAAGAATTAGTGAGTTTAGCAGGTGTAGGGTAGAAAAACTGCCAAATGTTGTGATGAGTGTTGCCTTTTAATATTCCAGCTTTTGCGGTAGATACACACGTTGAGAGAATCTCCAAACGATTACAGATTTGTAGACAAAAAGATACTGTATTAGAAGTAGAGGAAACTTTATGTCGTAAAATTCCGAAAGAATTATGGTCTAGAGCGCATCATTGGATGATTTTCTTTGGAAGATATCACTGCATTGCTCGAAAACCAAAGTGTCATGAATGTCCATTATTAGAAATGTGTGCCTTTGGAAAAGAGAAGTGTAAAATAATTCATTGATAATAATATAAAAATTGAAAACGTTAACAAAAATTCATAACAACTTCGTCTTTATTGCTTAAAAATGTTATAATAACAATGTTTTTAAGAGTTTTCAACTGACAACAAACCTTCTTTTGTGCTATACTAAACTTAGTAATATTGCAGATGTGTTGGATTTGGAAGGCCCGTGGGAAGAGGCGATAGAGATGGCACTAAAAGTGACCAAGAAAGTTCAAGGAATCGTTGAAACGGAACTTCGTAAAGGAACTAGCAAATCTCGTATTGCACATATATTGGGTGTTTTCTTATGAAGAAGTTCTTGTTGTCATTAAACGAGTAAAAGATTCTATTCGACCTGATGTAGGAGACTGAATTCATTTTACGTTTAGAGAACAGCAAATGTATGGTGTGATTTATAAGTTACTTTCTAATAGTGCAGTCGTGATTATTGACTGGGAATCTTCTACGACCGTTATGAAAGATATTTGTAGAAGACCGCACCATCGTAAATTTTAAAAGATATTATTGAATTTTTACCAGATGATGCTAAGGCAGACTAATCTTGGATTAGTCTGTTTTTCTTTTAATATAGGGAGGTTAGAAATGGGAAATACAATAGAATTTCCAAATCAAGAAGAATTTTTATATTCAAAAAGCAACTCAATGTCAAAAAGAAGATGATTTAATCGGTGCTATTGATTGGTTAGAAAAGAGCTATAATAAGATCTCGTTCAGATCAACTATTGGAAAAATTATGGATTTTACTATGTCGTAGCCAAGACTGGAGTGAAATCATTTGGTTTGTAGAAGAGTTTCAATTGAAAGGGTGAAAAGTATGTATCTGTTTATTTAGAAGCATTAATTCATGTGAATCGATTCGAAGAAGTGGAAGCATATCTAAAAACATTCTGAACACTTAGAGGTTCCATGGATAAACTCATTACAACTAAAAATGATGAATCAAAAAAATTGAAAAATGAACAAGGGAAAGTTCAACAGTTACAAGAAATTGGAGAAGCATTACAATTACTGACTAAGAATTTTTCATGTGAAGAAATTCAATATATCACTCAAGTATTAATTGATTCTACATTACCTCAAAAAAAGAATTCGTGATTCAGTTATTTTTGCTTCATCCACAGACACCAATGTTTGATAAAGCAATTCTATTAGATGAATGGTTGGATTCTGGAACGCTTGAGGTGATTCAATTACTTTGGAATGGAGAACCAAAAAGCGTAAATCGTAAATAAACTGTTTTCAATTTCTAAATCTCGATTATATAAAGAAGAATCCGAGTTGTTAGATGAGTTAATGAATTATTTTTCGATGGAAGAAGCTGCGATATTCGTTCAAAAATGGATGCAAGATATTATTCGATTACATCCGTTTCAAGAGGAGTATATTTTCTTCTTTTGAAGAATGGATAGAATATTTTTCAGAAAAAGAAGACGTGATGCAAAGTTTATTTTATGATGATGCTACTTTATTAAACAATACGAAGATTTTTCGAGAAAAAGTGATGATGAATGGCTCAATAAAGTAATAGAAGAGCAAAAGAAAAAAATATTTATAAAAATTAACTAATTTGAAGTTTTTCTGTTCAATATGTTATAATAATAGTGTTATTTTTCAGTAAAAAGGAGATTAAATTATGAAAATTACAGTACCATTTTTAGATAATATATTACCTAAAAAATTTGGTAAAGAAGCAGATGTTAATGATGTTATTAAGGGAAATCCTGTACGTTCATTTCCATTTGAAATTAGTGATTTACCAATGGGAACAAAAATATGTAGCAATAACTTTTATTGATTATGATGCTGTTCCTGTTTGCTCATTCCCTTGGATTCATTGGCTTGTTGTGGATATTGAGGTTGAGAATAATAAAGCTTTGTTATTCCTGAAAATTATAGTTTAGATTATAAAGAGAATATAAAACAAGGGAAAAAATAGTTTTTCTAGTCCACTTTTAGGAGTTGATTTTTCGGAAATAAATACTATTTTTGTTGGTCCTACACCACCTGATAAAGAAATCATAGATATACGTTAGAGGTTTTTGCATTATCAGAGAAAACAAATTTGGAAAAATGGATTTTATTATAATGAATTATTAGATGCTGTTAATCCAATTTTTGTTAGAAAAATCAAGTGTAGTTGTTATCGGTCAATATTAAAAACAAACTGTGAAAAGATACTCTTAATAGTAATATTTTAGTTGCACCCCAAAAGTTAGACATAAAAATCTAACTTTTGGGGTGTTTTTAAATGAAATTAACTTATGAAGACAAAATACAAATCTATCAGCTAAGGAAACAAGGTTTCAGCTTAAAGAATCTTTCAAAAATTTATAATGTCACTGTTCGTAATCTTGATTACTTAGTCTCAATTTATTGACCGATATGGAATAGAAAGTGTAAAAAGAGAAAAACACACTGCATTCTCCAGAACTTAAGAAGGAAATAATGGATAAAAGTTCTTCTAGAAGGTCGCTCACAATTAAGTGTATCAATGGACTATGCACTTAAAAAGTCGTGGTCTACTCCCAAATTGGCTAGCAGAATACAAGAAAAATGGGTATACTATTGTTGAAAAACAAAAGAGAGACCAAAACATAATGGGACGTAAACCAAAGAAACAACAAGAAGAAATGACAGATTTAGAACGACTTGAATTAGAAAATTTATACTTGAAGGCGGAAATTGCTGTTCTAAAAAGTTGAGGGAAAAACGCTGAAGGAGGAAAAGCGAAAGAAGAAAGACAGAAATTGTTCAAGAATTAATCAAAGAATTTCCATTGGGTGTTCTTCTTAGTAATTAATTTAGCCTCGTTCAACGTACTATTACCATTTAAAAACAAAACTGAAACAACCGGATAAGGATCAACAGCTTAAAGATGAAATACAAGACATTTTTACAGAACATAAGGAAAACTATGGCTACCGTCGAATTCATATTTAGAACTAAGAAATCGTGGGATTAAGGTGAATCATAAGAAGGTGCAACGCTTGATGAAAGTTCTGGTTTAATGGCTCATTCGTCGTAAATGCAAGTATTATTCACACAAAGGAGATGTTGGAAAAGAGATCGGATAATCTGATTCAACGTGATTTTGAAGGTACTAAACCAATGGAAAAATGCTACATAGATGTCACAGAGTTTGCTATTCCAAGTAGTGAACAGAAACTATATTTATCACTGGTTTTAGATGGATATAACAGTGAAATTATTGCGTATAATCTTTCACGCTCACCCTAACTTACTACAAGTCAAAGACAATGTTGAATGAGGCCTTTACAGATGAAAAGTACGACAACACAATTCTCCATAGTGACCAAGGATGGCAATACCAGCATGATTCTTATCATCAATTTTTAGAGAATAAAGGTATACTACCGTCTATGTCACGCAAAGGAAACAGTGCAGATAATGGTATGATGGAATCTTTCTTTGGTATTTTTGAAATCAGAAATGTTTTTATGGATTTGAAAAGGAATTTAAGTCTCTTGATGAATTAGAGAAAGCTATTATCAATTATATTGATTATTACAACAATAAACGTATAAAAATTAAACTGGATGGACTAAGTCCAGTAAACTATAGAATAAGTCATTCAAACTCTGCTCGTATTGCTTAACTAGTAAATCTATTTGAGTTGAAGAAAACGCGCGCAAAATTTTGCGCGAACTCTAGGGGGTTATTCATACATTTTGTTTTATTACATCAAAAGAGACGACTTAAGTCGTCTCAAAAAGTCTAACTTTTTGGGGTCACTTCATTTTAAGACGATGTTATTCGTCTTTTTGTATGTTTGTTTTTACCAATTCTATAATTGCTTATGATTTATAAAGGAATAGTTCTTTTTGAAAAATAGACTTGAAACAAATCATTTTAGAATTAGAACGTATATAATGAGATAAAAGCTGTCTAATAATAGAAAAAGGCTGGAGGTTTTCATCATGAAAAAAGGAATTGTAAAATGGTTTAGTAATGAAAAAGGCTATGGTTTTATTTCTGTCACTGATACAGATGAAGATATTTTTGTTCACTTTACTGGTATTTATATCTGAAGGATTTAAAACGTTGAAAGAAGGACAAAGAGTAGAATTTGAAATTGCGCAAGGGTGCTCATGGACTTCAAGCTACTCATGTACGAGTAGTAGTTTCAAAATGATTCGAGTAAGAACAGATGCTGCTGTGAAATGGTAAATCCAGGAAAAGTTGGAATTGAATTGAAATTTTGCATCAAAAACAACAATTTTTGTTTAAAGAAAATTCTGACCAATTAATGGATAATCATCAAGCAGAATTATGGGCGATTTATCGTGCATTATTGATTCTTCAGAAAAAGAATGGCATCATGAAGTGATATTTTTGAAATTCTAGATTCGAAATTTGCGATGATGGCGATTGAAAAATTATACCAAACAAGTAGCTTACCAAGAATTTCTAAAAAAAGTGCAGGAAGAACGAAAAATATTTCCGAGCTATTTTTAGAGTGGATTCTGAAAAAGGAAAAACCGAGGTGCTGATCAATTAGCAAGACAAGCTTTACAACAAATTTTAGGGAAAGATAGGGAGTTTTTAAGATGGAAGAACACGTATTATATTTTTAGTAGCTTATGTCCAGATACTAAAGCATTTGTAGAGGAGTTACAAAGACAAAAATATTAGCTATCGTGAGGTAGATATTACTGCAAGTATGGCAAATTTAAAAGAATTTATTCGTTTAAGAGATGATAAACCACAATTTGAAGGTCGTAAACAATGGGGAATGATTGGTATTCCATGTTTAGTGACCAAAACAGGTCAATATATTTTTGAAATTGGTCAGTTAAATGGAACTAGCTGTGAGGCTGTACCAGTTGAGTAATGATTTCATTACTACTGTTAGGTTATGTTTTTAGGGTTGAATCTTTTTCTTGTTCATTTTAATCGGGAATGGATAAAAAGAGCAGCCAAACGAAAAAGTGGCGGATACCTGAAAGAAGATTATTAACATTAGGAATCATAGGGTGGGGGATTTGGTGGAATACTAGGAATGCTCAGTATTCCACTGATAAAAACTCACCGAATTTATTTTACAATTTGTTATGTAGTAAATATAATTTGTTGGGGGAATGGCTTTCCTATATTTTTATGCAACAATTTTTAAGGGGAAGAGATGAAGCAACAAAAAGGAATATTATTTGCAATATGGATAGGGCTTCTAAGTGCACTTTCCGGATTTGTAAAATATTACAACATTATTATTATATGAAAAAGCCTACTACCCATATGACTGGGGAATGTTTCAGGAGTTTTAATCCATGCGATGTCAGGCGAAACGAGGTCATGCACTTACATTACTATTTGATTATTATTAGTTTCCTACTAGGTGGAGTTTGTTGCGGAATGATTTTTCTGAAAAAGTTTTCCGATTTGCAAACCGATATGGCATATTGTTAATTGTATTAGGTTTGTTATTAGGAATCAGTTTTTGGTTAAAAATTAGAAGTTTTATGGATCTATCAACTAGCATTTACATGTTGGTGTTCAAAAATGGAATGTTTATTTATTACTGAGGGAATGATTGTAAGAACTTCTCATTTTACAGGATATTTAACAGATACAGGATTTTGCGATTGGTAGATGTCTAAGAGGTCATCGTAAGGATAAAATAAAAATAGTTTTTATAGTTTAAGCATGTTGTTCTTTTTATTTGGAGGAGCATTAGCATTTGAAATGGCAACTTGGTCTAAAGAATTATTACTATTTGTCATTAGTATTAGTTATGTACTTGTTGGTGGGTATTATTTCTTATTCCGTCATTTATATGCATACTATCATTTATTGGAGGATCAATCATGACAGATATTTTTAGTTGTAGTGGATATGCAAAAAGATTTTTGTAGATGGAGTCTTAGGGACAAAAGAAGCAGTTGCAATTGTTCCTAACGTAGCATCAACGATTCGAGAGTTTTTCAGGTAAAGTTTTTATACTTTGGATACTCATCATGAAAATTATTTAGAAAACAGAAGAAGGAAAAATTACCAGTTATTCACTGTGTCAAAGGAACTCCAGGTTGGAAATTAGATGCAACTGTACAAGAAGCTCTTTTGGAAAAAGAAGCTGTTGGAGTTGAAAAACCTACTTTTGGATCTACAGCATTAATGGAATTATTGAAGGAAGTTCCGTCCATTAGCTCCATTACATTTTTAGGTTTATGTACAGATATTTGTGTCATTAGTAATGTCTTATTAGCAAAAGCAAACTTTCCTGAGGTACCCATTAATGTATACTCTACTTCATGTGCAGGGTAACCCCTCAAAGTCATCAACAAGCATTAGAAGCCATGAAAAATGTGCCAAATTAATGTGGTAGAATAAGTGTAGGTGAAAAATGGATTCTAAAGAAAAATTAAAAGAACTAAATGTCCTGAATGCCATCATGTTAGTAGCCATTTTAATTGGTATTGTAATCAGGATTATCATTCAAGAATTAATCGGTGGAGTAGCGATTGGAATGCTCGGAGGATTTATCACACGATTAATTTATTTAAGAAAAAAATATAAGGATATTAATCCAAAATAAGGAGAAATCATTATGTCACAAGAATTTTTGAAGCAGTAGAAAAATTTGAAAAAATCAATTAAAGAAGTAGAAAGCTTAATCTCAAAGTGGAGAAGAAGTCGTATTATTTATTGGACGTCCAACTTGTCCATATTGCCGTCGTTTTGCTCCAAAAATGAATGAAGCACGTCAAGCGTTAAATAAACCAGCTATTTTTGTTAATAGTGAAGATGTTACACAATTAAATGATATTCAATCATTCCGACAAAAAAATATGGTATTCCAAACAGTTCCAGGTCTATTAGTGGGCTAAAGGTGGAGAGGCTCATGTAGTTTGCGATTCATCCATTAGCGTGGAAGAGATTATTGCATTCGTTAATAAATAAGACTATTTTAATTTAAAAAGGAGAGGGGACTTGTATGAACGAAATTAAATGTCCGCACTGTCAAAAAGGTTTTTACAATTGATGAACATTCTTATGCAGATATTGTGAGTCAAGTTCGTAATCAAGAATTTACAAGAAATTCATCAACAATTAGAATTAGCCAAAAACAATTTGAAACAGAACAACAATTAAAAATCTCAACAAGCTCAATCTCATTTTGAAGAGAAATTAGCACACTATACACAGCAAATTGCTCTATTAGAACAAGAATTAAAACAAACTAGTCAACAAATGGAAGTTCAAGTTGAAAAAGAAAAAACATAAATTAGAATTGGAATTATCTAAAGATTCAACAAGAACAAGTTGTTTTCAAAACAAGAATTAACGCAGCAATATCAAGAAAAATTACTCAGCAAGAACAATTGATTCAATCGCTTCAAGCGAAAAATTGACGCACAAGAAACAAAAGAAGCCTTACGAGTTTTCTCAGTTATCTGCTGAAAAAGATCGTGTTATTGCTGATTTAGAAGCGAAAAATCATTTTGCAAGAAAAAGAACAAGAAGTTCAAGCAGCTGCTTTAAAAAGAAAAATATGAATTAGAATTACGTCAAAAAGACGAAACGATTGCCTTTTATAAAGATTTTTAAAGCAAAACAATCGACAAAAATGGTCGGTGAAAGTTTAGAACAACATTGTGAGATTCAATTTAATCAGTTGAGAATGACGGCTTTTCCAAGAGCTGAATTTGGTAAAGATAATGATGCTAAAAAACAGGAAGTAAGGGCGATTATATTTACCGAGAATATGATGATTTTTGGGAATGAAAATTTTATCGATTATGTTTGAGATGAAAAATGAAAATGATCAAACAGCAACGAAGAAGAAAAATGAACATTTCTTTTAAAGGAATTGGATAAAGATCGACGTGAAAAAATTGTGAATATGCGATTTTAGTATCTTTATTAGAAGCAGATAATGAACTATACAATAATGGAATTGTGGATGTTAGTTATGTATATAGAGAAGATGTATGTTGTTAGACCTCAATTCTTTATTCCAATCATTACTCTATTAAGAAATGCAGCATTAAATTCATTAAAAATATAAACAAGAATTAGCGCAAATGAAAGAGCAACAATTAGATATTACGCATTTTGAAGAAGACTTTGCTAGCGTTTAAAACTGCTTTTTCTAAAAACTATGAATTAGCGAGTAAGAAATTCAAAACAGCAATTGATGAAATTGATAAAAACAATTTCGCATTTACAAAAACAAAAGATGCGTTGTTATCATCTGAAAATAATTTAAGATTAGCGAATAATAAGGCAGACTGATTTAACTGTAAAAAAACTCTGTCAAAAATAATGCAACAATGAAACAGAGATTTGAAGAATTAGAATAGGAGAATCGAAGATGGCAAAATTTATCATAGAACCAGAATTTTTGGGAATTATTTCCAGAAGGTCAAGTGAAATGTTTTAGTATTAAAAAGGATTAATAATACTGTAGATGAAACGGAAGATCCTTATTTTGAAGGGATTTTACAAGAAGCTTGTCAAAAAGCTCACAGTTCATTTTACAGAAGAGTGTTTAGTGATAATCTTGTTATCCAACAATGGAGACAAAGCCTATTCTAAAGTTCAAAACCAGGAGCCGTTCTTCTATTGAAGCATTATTAAAACGTGTTTCTCAAGGACATACATTCCGTTTGATTACTCCATTAGTAGATATTTATAATAGTATTTCTATTGAATATGCTGTTCCATTAGGGGAGAAGATTTAGATAAAATTCAAGGAGATTTACGATTAGGTAAAGCTAAAGGTGGAAAGTTTCTTCCCATTAGGTGCTGAAGAAGATGCTCCAGCATTAGAAGGTGAAAATTTGTCACTTCGATAATGATGGGGCTGTATGTCGTTGCTTGAACTGGAGAGAAGCTCAAGAACAATGTTGCAAGAAGAAACAACTAATGCAGTTCTTATAATGGAATCTGTTACAAAAGATCAAGCTGAAAGAGCAACACTTGCAATGGAAGCATTAAAAAACGTTGCGAAGAATACTTCAATGTGACAGGAGTAAGTTCATATTGTAACACCTAGAAAAAATAGCGAAGTTGAATTATAACAGGAAAGTGGTAGAGCATCTGTTCTGCCACTTTAGTTTTAAGTATTTGAAACGTCAAAGGAAACAGAAAAACTCTATTATAATATCAGTTTTATTGAATAGATTGTTCATTCAAGGAAACTTACGTTTAGGACAAGTAAAAGGTGGTGAATGTATCTTCCGCGTGATATAACTCATAATTGTAGAAAAAGTGAAGACGATTGCTCCTTTTTACTGAAAGAGAGGTGATGCCTATGGGTATTTCATCAAAATCTGACGGAAAGGAGGGGCATTCTTTGACCGCTTTTGAAGTAGTGCAGACGGTTCTTGGTTTTTGCATCTTTTACCATTACTTTGATTGGCTTGTGCTATAAAAATCTTCAAAGAAAAGGATAAAAATAATCCGTCCCCACTTTTTGAGCGAGTAGGACGGATTGAATCTGTTATATGAGCTACCGTCTTTTTAACGGTTCTACATTGGAGTTGAGTTGGTAGCCCAGCTCCTTTTTCTGTTTTAATTATAACATAATGCAACAAATTTGACAAAAACCTATCTAATAAAACGGTTGTCTGTACTACCATCAGACTTTGAAACGTCAAAGGAAGAATGATACACCAAAGGAACAAACGTTCGGGAAGTGAGGTGATTTTGCGTAAAATTTTACATATTGATATGGATGCTGCTTCTAGTAGAACAAATGGATCATCCTCATTTAAGAGGGAAAACCGATTATTGTTGGGTGGAAAAGTTAATCAACGTGGAGTGGTAGCAACTTGTTCTTATGAAGCACGAGCATTTGGAGTACGATCTGCAATGCCAACGAGTAAGGCTATAGGCTGATTATGTCCCAAAAGCAATCATTGTTCCTCCAAATTTTGAAAGATATCGAGAGTTGAGTTTACAAATTCGAGAAATATTTCATCGATACACTCCTTTAGTTGAACCGATGTCGATTGATGAAGCGTATCTAGATGTTACTGAAAATACAATGGAGCAAATCTTCTGCAACAATGATTGCTAGAGAAATACAAGAAGCTATTTATAAAGAGGTAGGATTAACTTGCTCAGTAGGAGTATCTTTTAATAAATTTTTAGCCAAAATTGCATCCGGTCAAAAGAAAACCAGCTGGAATTACCGTGATTGATCAAGAATCATTTCCAGAATTTATTAAAAACTTTACCTATTGAAAAAATTTTTGGTGTAGGAGTCAAGCAACGGCAAAAAATTACATCAGAAAAATTATTTACTGGGGAAGATATTTTGAATTGTTCAAAAGAGTATTTAATCAAACATTTTTGGAAAGCAAGGAGAAGCTCTGTATCGACAAGTAAGAGGACAATCTAATGATCAATTAACATTGTATCGTGAAAGAAAATCTTACGGTAAAGAAGAAACTTTATTAGAAGACACAACAGATGAAGAAGTACTACAGAAATATATAGAGCAATTCTCAGAACAAATCTCGAAAATGGTTAAAGAAAAAAATAAACTAGCTGCAAAAACAATAACAATTAAAATTAAAAACAAAGCGATTTTGAGACCAAAACTAGAAGCAAGACACTGAGACCTATGTTCAGAGTAAAGAAAAATTAGCGATAGAAGCCTATCACTTAATGATGGAGCAGTATAATAATGAATCGATTCGCTTTAATTGGACTGACAGTTTCTCAGTTTGAACAGACGAATCATTTGATTTGAACAAGTAAAAACTGTTTTTAAAAGATTAATACAGTTTTACTGACAGTGTGTATAACACAGGAATAGATTGTATTTTTCATTTGCTTTCAATCTAAATGAAAAATGATAAAAATATTGCACAAAAATTTTACAAATAAATAGTACTGTTTATAAAAGATTTTTGTAATACTATTCACAAAAATAAAAATAAAACCTCGAACTTAATTACTTGCATAACTAGCATGGTAAATTAGTATATGAAAATAATAGGAAATGATACAGAAATAAAATTCTGTTTCTTCATTTTTGTTATCAGCACAATTTCTTAAAGAAAAGGGGAAACAAAAAGTATGGCAACGAAGAAAAATTCGATCTCGATGCGCTTTTTCACACCAGATAACTTGAATTTTGAAATGGTTCAAGTATTAGATGAAGAAGGAAAAAGTTGTGAAATCCAGATTTAGTACCAGATTTATCTGATGATGAATTAGTCGAATTAATGACAGATATGGTATGGTCACGTATTTTACATGAACGTTCAACAGCGTTAAACCGTCAAGGACGTTTAGGGTTTCTATGCTCCAACAGCAGGTCAAGAAGCTTCACAATTAGCTTCAATCAAGCAATCGATAAAAGGTGATGTATTGTTACCAGGTTACCGTGATGTACCGCAATTAGTAAAAACATGGTTTACCATTATCACAAGCATTCTTATGGTCTCGTGGACATGTTGCAGGGAACATGTATCCAGAATCATTAAAAGCAGTACCACCACAAATCATCATTGGTGCACAATATGTTCAAGCAGCAGGTGTTGCATTAGGATTACAAAAACGTGGTAAGAAAAATGTAGCTGTTACTTATACAGGTGACGGTGGATCTTCACAAGGGACTTCTATGAGGGAATTAACTATGCTGGTGCATACAAATCACCTGCTATCTTCTTCATTCAAAAATAATGGATGGGCTATCTCAACTCCTCGTGAATTACAAACAGCTGCTACAACATTAGCTCAAAAAGCTGTTGCTGCTGGTATTCCTGGTATCCAAGTAGATGGTATGGACCCATTAGCAGTTTACGCTGTAACTAAAAAAGCTCGTGAATATGCAGTTGCAGGAAATGGTCCTGTATTAATCGAAACAATCTGTTTCCGTTATGGTCCTCATACATTATCAGGGGATGATCCAACTCGTTATCAACCAGAAGGAATTCAAGATGCATGGGCTAAAAAAGACCCATTAATTCGTTTCCGTAACTACTTAACAGCTAAAGGCTTATGGTCTGAAGAAAAAGAAAAATGAAGTTATTGAAGCAACTAAAGAAGAAATTAAAGAAGCAATCAAAGAAGCTGACAAACAACCTAAACAAAAAGTTTCATTCTTCTTAGAAACAATGTTTGAAGAACCAACAAACGTTATCCAAGAACAACTTGATTACTTTGAAGCAAAGGAGAATAAATAATTATGGCACAAATGACAATGATTCAAGCCATTACGGATGCATTGGCTTTAGAATTAAAACGTGATGAAAATGTCCTAATTTTCGGTGAAGACGTTGGTAAAAACGGAGGAGTTTTCCGTGCAACCTCAAGGACTTCAAGATGAATTTGGAGAAGACCGTGTATTTAACACTCCTTTAGCAGAATCAGGTATTGGTGGTTTAGCTATCGGTTTAGCATTAGAAGGTTACCGTCCAGTTCCAGAAATCCAATTCTTTGGATTCGTATTTGAAGTAATGGACAGTGTTGTTGCTCAAGCAGCTCGTTACCGTTACCGTATGGGTGGAACTCGTCAAATGCCTATCGTATTCCGTTCACCATTTGGTGGTGGGGGTTCACACACCAGAATTACACTCAGATAACTTAGAAGGTTTAGTAGCACAATCACCAGGTTTGAAAGTCGTTATTCCTTCAAACCCATATGATGCAAAAGGATTATTAATTTCAGCGATTCGTGACAACGATCCAGTTGTTTACTTAGAACATATGAAATTATACCGTTCATTCCGTGAAGAAGTTCCAGAAGAAAGCTATACAGTTCCATTAGGAAAAGCAGCTGTAACTCGTGAAGGTACAGATGTTTCAATTATTACTTACGGAGCTATGGTTCGTGAATCAGTTAAAGCAGCTGAAAAACTTAGAAAAAGAAGGTATTTCTGTAGAAGTTATCGACTTACGTACAGTTTCTCCATTGAGACTTAGATACAATTTTAGCATCTAGTTCAAAAAACTGGACGTGTTGTAGTTGTACAAGAAGCTCAACGTCAAGCAGGTATCGGCGCAATGGTAATGTCTGAAATTTCAGAACGTGCAATTTTTACACTTTACAAGCACCAATTGGACGTGTTGCAGCACCAGATACAATTTTCCCATTTGGTCAAGCTAGAAACGACTGGTTACCAAAATGCAAGTGATATTGAAGCAAAAGTTCGCGAAACTTATAATTTTTAATTGTAAAATCATTCACTAAAGAGCAAAAAGCCCTTCAAAGGTGATTTGCTCTTTAGAATATTTAAGTAAAATTAAGAAGGGATGTACAAGCATGGCTTTTCCAATTTAAAAATGCCTGATATCGGTGAAGGTATCGCAGAAGGCGAAATCGTAAAAATCGACATTAAAGTCGGTGACACAATTCAAGAAGATGATATTTTTATTCGAAGTACAAAACGACAAATCTGTAGAGGAAATTCCATCTCCAGTAAGTGGTAAAAGTATTAGAAGTTAAAGTTCAAGAAGGAACAGTAGCTCGTGTTGGAGACATTATCGTAGTTATCGATGATGGTTCAGGTCCAGCAGAAGCAGCTCCAGCTGCAGCAGCGGCTCCAACAGCAGTGCGCCAGCGGCTCCAGCAGCAGGTGTATTCCAATTCAAATTACCAGATATTGGTGAAGGAATTGCAGAAGGTGAAATCGTTAAAAATTGATGTTAAAGTAGGCGACACAATTGCTGAAGACGATATTTTTATTCGAAGTACAAAATGACAAATCTGTAGAAGAAATTCCATCTCCAGTAAGTGGAACAATTACTGCAGTTTTAGTATCTGAAGGAACAGTAGCTCGTGTAGGAGATGTTATTGTGGGAAATCGCAGCAGAAGGAGTTGCACCAGTAGCAGCGCCATCAGCACTCAGCGGCTCCATCAGCTAGTCCAGCTCCAGCAGCGGCACCAGCACAACCAACAGGAGTTCCAGCAGCAAGCAATCCTGGTAAATTAGTATTAGCACTGCCTTCAGTACGTCAATACGCTCGTGAAAAAGGTGTTGATATTACAGCAGTTGTTCCAACTGGTAAAGGCGGACGTGTAACTCGTGAAGATATCGATAACTTCGGTGGTGCACCAGTTGCAGCTCCTGCAGTAGAAGCAGCACCAGCAGCTCAAGCGGCGACACCTGCATCAGCACCAGCGGCTCCATCAGCGCCAGCAGCTAAACCAGAACCAGCTAAACCATTTGTAGGTTCAGCAGAACGTGAAGAACGCGTGAAATTAACTCCAATGCGTAAAGCAATTTCTAAAAGCAATGGTGAATAGTAAACATACAGCTCCTCACGTAACATTACATGATCAAGTAGAAGTTTCTAAATTATGGGATCACCGTAAGAAATTCAAAGATGTTGCTGCAGCACAAGGTACTAAATTAACATTCTTACCATATGTTGTTAAAGCATTAGCTGTAGCGATGAAGAAATATCCAGTATTAAATGCTTCAATTGATGACGCAACACAAGAAATCGTGTACAAAAACTACATCAATATCGGTATTGCAACTGATACAGATTTAGGATTATTTGTTCCAAATATTAAAGATGCAAATACTAAGAGCATGTTTGGAATTGCTGATGAAATTAATGCATTAGCAGCTAAAGCTCACGAAGGTAAAATTAACTGCAGCTGATATGGGACATGGAACAATTACAATTTCAAATATTGGTTCAGTAGGTGGTGGCTGGTTTACTCCAGTTATTAACTACCCTGAAGTAGCTATCTTAGGTGTAGGTACAATCGTTCGTGAACCAGTTATTAAACGAAAACGATGAAATCGTAATCGGACGTAACATGAAATTATCATTAAGTTTCGACCACCGTATCGTGGACGGAGCTACTGCTCAAAAAGCTATGAACGAATTAAAACGTTTATTAGCTGATCCAGAATTATTATTAATGGAAGCTTAATTATAATTAGTTGTACGACGTAAACCGTTTGGTATACGTCGTATCACTATTGAAAAACTTTTAAGAGGTGAAAAAGATGGTAGTAGGCGATTTTCGCTATTGAACTAGATACAGTCGTAATTGGTGCCGGCCCTGGTGGTTACGTTGCTGCAATTCGTGCAGCTCAAGAAGGACAAAAAGTTGCGATTATTGAAAAAGAATATATTGGTGGTGTGTGTTTAAAATGTTGGATGTATTCCATCTAAAGCATTAATTTCTGCAGGACATCATTATCAAGAAGCTCAACATTCTGAAGTTTTGAGTAACTGCTAAAGAGGTAGTATTAGATTTTTGCGAAAAACTCAAGAATGGAAAGATAACCAAGTTGTTAAAAATTAACTTCTGGTATTGAATACTTATTAAAGAAAAATAAAGTAGAAATCATTCGTGGGGAAGCATTCTTAGTTGATGACCATACATTACGTGTTGTGACAGAAGATTCTGCTCAACATATTCATTTAACCATGCAATTGTTGCAACTGGTAGCCGTCCAATTGAAATCAAAGGTTTCAAATTTGGTGGACGTGTCATTGATTCAACTGGTGGTTTAGGATTAAAAAGATGTTCTAAAAATTAGTTGTTATCGGTGGTGGAGTTATCGGCTCAGAATTAGGTGGAGCTTATGCTAACTTAGGTTCTGAAGTAACAATTTTAGAAGGTGCTCCAAGTATTCTATCAATGTTCGATAAAGATATGGTGAAATTAGTAGAAGATGATTTCGCTAAAAAGGTGTTACAGTTATTACTTCTGCAATGGCTAAAGAAGCTGTTGATAATGGTGATAGCGTAACTGTTAAATTTGAAGTAGATGAAAAGAACAATCAATCGTTGCTGACTATGTAATGGTTGCTGTAGGACGCCGTCCAAACACTGATGAATTAGGATTAGACGTTGTAGGTGTTGAAATGACTGAACGTGGTTTAGTAAAAGTAGACAACCAAGGTCGTACAAACATTAAAAATATTTTTGCAATTGGAGATATCGTTCCTGGTGCAGCATTAGCGCATAAAGCAAGTTACGAAGGTAAAGTTGCTGCTGAAGCAATCTCAGGTAAAACCAGTTGCTGTTGACTATCGTGCAATGCCAGCTGTTGCGTTTACAGATCCAGAATTAGCTTCTGTTGGTTTATACTCAACAACAAGCGAAAAGACGCTGGATTAAAAAGTGAAAGCATCTAAATTCCCTCTAGCAGGAAACGGTCGTGCATTTCATTAAATGCAACTGAAGGTTTCTGTTCGTTTAATTACAACAAAAAGACGATAATGTAATCGTAGGTGCTCAAGTAGCAGGGGTAAATGCAAGTGACTTAATCTGCAGAATTAGGATTAGCTGTTGAAGCAGGTATGAATGCAGAAGATATCGCATTAACAATCCACTCACATCCATCATTAGCTGAAGTAGTTATGGATACAGCTGAATTAGCATTAGGAATGCCAATTCATATTTAATAAATTTTACGTTTAAAAAGTCCGAGGTTTACTCGGTCTTTCGATTAACACTATAAATAGGGGAAACTTTGTTATTAAGTTAACTATATATATTCTATGATAAAAATATAACAAGTTAAAAATGTATATATAAAATTATAAATCCTTGATATGTTACTAGAAATTGTGAAATTTAAATATTTGTTCTATCGTGTCTAGTTTTTTTATTGATAATAGATATTTTTTTAGTGAAATATTATCTTTATAACGAAAAATAAGATTGTGAATTGAGAATATCGGAAAAAGAATTTTTACATATACAAAGCATGTTCTTTGTGAATATTAAAAGATTATGATATTATATATTATACTAATATAAAAATATGAGGTGAAAAATGGTAGGGAAAAATAATAACTATATAATCCAGCAAAAGCAGGGACAGAAGTTTGAAAAATACTCAATTAAGAAGCTTAAAGTAGGTGCTGCTAGTGTGATTAGTGGGGGCAGGTTTCTTTTTGGTTATCATGTTGAAGCAAGTGAAGTAACAGAACCTAAAAACGGTTTGTAGTAACTGAACAAAACAATTCAGTAAATCAGGAGATTTCCAAACCAAAAAAACTGTTGAAAACACTCCAAAGACAGAAGTTATTTCAACAGTTATTCCTACAGTTGTAGAAACTCCAAAAATCTCAAGAAACTCCAGTAGAACAAAAGATTCAAACAACTGAATTACAAGAAAAAAGTTAGTGCGTTGCAAACAGAAGTTAATCGTATCCGCGCAAACGAAAAACAAAAATCACAAATTGAACAAGCTGAAAAAAATTAATCGAAGAAGCAAAAGACTTACAAGCTTCAAAAACAGTTACTCAACAAGAAGTAGATAAGAAAGCAAAAAGAAAATTAGTTCACTAACTTTTTATCTTAAAATCAATTAAAGTGGAAGAAACTGTAAAAGAAAAATAAAAAAATACTGATAGCCGTAATGGTAAAAAGATGCAAGAAGGAACTGGTTTCAGAGAAGGCGGAGCAGCTGGTACAGGTGTTGGCGCAGATGTAGTAGATGCGACAAGTACACCAGCTGTAGCAAGAGGTGAATACACAAAAGAGAAGATGCAGAAGCATCTCACTAAACAAGTTACATGGTTAGATTTTGAGCGATGTTGCTCACTGGGAAAAACATAGATAACGAAGGTGGAAAGATTTACTTAAAAGAAGGTTCAAAAATATAGTAAAGAAGTTATACCAGGTTACATCATTAATATCAAAGTGAAATCGTTAAAAACCATTCCAAGCAACAGAAATCTATAGAAAACGTATGGAAGCAGCTAATGCTTCAGAAGAAGAAAAAGCAACTTTCAATCCAAATGCTACAAACCAACATTTTGGCGAAGGCAGTGGACCTTCTAGAGTAACAGCTGACCAACAAGATGGTGAATGGTCTGAAGTTCGAAATAATGGAATTAATACAGGAAATAAGAAGACAGCAATTGGAGCAGGTACTTGGTCAAATATTGGGGTACAATTTGAAATTAGCGCAACTTATAAGGGGAAAAACGTACGTCCAGCAGTTATTATGAATGATTCCGAGAGTGCGAAACCATGGAGAAAATATTATTTTAACAACAAATGGTAGCCCGTGGGAGCGAGTACTTGAATTGAAAAAGAAAGGTTTGTAGGAGGAACATTTACACCTACACCTTATAAAACCAATCAATAATTATAATTTAAGACATGAAGATTATCCGCAATCAGGAGGTCAAAAATAATGCAAATCAGTTATTAGGTGCAATGAGAGATGGTCTTCTAACGTTAACTGATGGAACAAAAATTTGCTCCAAAAATATATGACTAACCCGGATCAAGAAATGGGAGGTCTAGGAACAGGAGTATTTGGTCCTGTAACTTCTTCTGGTGGTTATAGTCTTCCAATATTGATGACGAAAGATGCAACTGAAGTTGGATTGTATATTTTATCAGGAGGGGTACAAACTGCTATGATGGGTGTGATTCCAATTGATGAAGGAGATGCTCCTGGAAAGTTATGGAAAAGCATCTCATGCGATTAATACTGTAAATGGTGTAACGGGTGGTGAAGTAAAACAACCATATTTAGGAAGTACACGACCAGATATGGATACAGGCACTACTAAAGATTGGTATGGTGATGATAAGGATAGCGATGCTGACGAAAGCGTAAATCAATTACTTCCTGAAAACCTTGAAGGAAGTGAAGGAAATATTATTAAATCTAATATTTCTAAAAAAGGTTATTATAAATTAAATATTCAAGCACATACAGGTGGAGCAGAAAAAGCTTATATTCGTTCATGGATTGATTTTAACAACAATGGCAAATTTGATGAAGATGAAGGTTCTGAAATTGCAGAAATTACAAAAGACGGTGAAGTATCTTTAGAGTTTAAAAATAAATCTTCGAAAGATGCAGAGATTTACTTGAAGCTGGTACAAGAGTTCGTATCGCAAACGAATAAATCTGAAATTGAAAAACCAACAGGTAATGCTTTTAGTGGTGAAGTAGAAGACTTCAAAACAAAAATTACGCATCCACCAAAAAGCGGAAAAGAAAGAAACTGTTGGTAATATTAAAGAAACACAAAAAGATGAAATCCACTTTACAATTGCTGAAGGAAAGAAAAATGTTTATCTTGATGGAAATCCTCCTGTTGAGATTGATAAAACTGTAGCGCCAGTGTATTTTGATAATAAAAACTGGTCAACAAGTTACATTAACTTCTGATAATACTTATACAGTAGAAGGAGAAGGAACATATAAATTTATCGTTGCTGAAAATGGCATTGATGTAAAAGTAGAATTTACACCAGCTGATGGATTCATCGGTAAAAGCACACGGTGTCTCTATCCGTCGTCAAGATACAAATAAAAACAACGACTGATTGGGGTGTCTTTAACCCAACAAATGATCCAAGTATTACAAATATCAATAGTGTTTTTAGACTCAATGGACGGAATGTATATTCCAGAAGTTAGAGTTCCGGGAGAGATTACTACTAGTGCAAATAATGCTGAAAGTAAAAATCTACAAAGGATTACCACAAAAAGGTCAACCGACATTTAACGTAGAAACAGCAAAAAAATCCGGTTACTCCATCAGCGAAATATCCAGCGAAATTAGTTGATCCAACGTCAAATACAGTTACAGAGGCAACGACAGTTAATGCATTAGAACAAGGAACGAATAAAGTAATTGGTACATATACAATTGTACCAGAAACTGGAGAAGTAACATTCACTCCGAATAAAGACTTCACAGGAGTTCCAACTCCAGTAACCGTTTCAGCTGAAGTTGAACTATCTCATGATAAAGATGGTAATATTACGAAGAAAACATTAACTGGTACTTATACACCAACGATTATTCCGGTTACGCCAACATCAGAAAAATGCTAAGTCTGAAGGAATCCAAGGTGCAACACAAGAAGGAACACCAACATTCACAGCAGGAAAAAGCAAATGTAGGTACTGAAGAAAATCCAGTAGAAAAAACTGTTCCGATAACCATTAGTGCAACAAATCCAGCGAAATTCGTAGTAGATGGACAACCTGTAGAAACAACAACTATCCCTGCAAAAGAAGGCGATAAAGAAGTAGGAACATACACCATTGACCCTGCGACAGGTAAAGTAACCTTTACACCGAATAAAGACTACCATGGAACACCAACACCGGTAACTGTACAAGCAAAAGATGACAATGGAACACCAGCAACAGCAACTTACTCACCAGTTGTAAAACCAGCAGTACCAACAGCTGATAAACAAAAAAACAACTGATGTACAAGGTGCAAAAACAAACAGCAACACCAGTATTCACACCAGGTAAGAACACTGTAAATAACGAAGAAGTAGAAGTGCCATTTGAACCAACAAGCAAAGTAAAACTAATCGATCCAAGTAAAACTGGATACGAAGCAGAAGTAACATCATTAGAAGTTCCAAACCAAGGAACATACACAATTGATGACAATGGAGTAGTAACATTCACACCACTTCCAACATTTACAGGAGAAGCAACACCAGTATCAATCGTTCGTAAAGATAAAAACGGTACACCAGCAACAGCAACTTACACACCAAAAAGTAGTTGGAGTAACACTAACAGGAACACCTGTAGAATACAGAAGGAATTCAAGGTGCAACACAAGAAGGAACACCAGTATTCACAGCAGGAAAAAGCAAAATGTAGGTACTGAAGAAAATCCAGTAGAAAAAACAGTACCAATAACAATTAGTGCAACAAACCCAGCGAAATTCGTAGTAGATGGACAACCTGTAGAAACAACAACTATCCCTGCAAAAGAAGGCGATAAAGAAGTAGGAACATACACAATTGACCCTGCGACAGGAAAAAGTAACATTCACACCGAATAAAGACTACCATGGAACACCAACACCGGTAACTGTACAAGCAAAAGATGACAATGGTACACCAGCAACAGCAACTTACTCACTCAGTTGTAAAAACCAGCAGTACCAACAGCTGATAACCAAAAACAACTGATGTACAAGGTGCAAAACAAACAGCAACACCAGTATTCACATCAGGTAAGAACACTGTAAATGATGTAGAAACAGAAGTACCATTCGAACCAACAAGTAAAAGCAAAAACTAATTGATCCAAGTAAAAACAGGGAAGAAGCAGAAGTAACATCATTAGAAGTTCCAAACCAAGGAACATACACAATTGATGACAATGGTGTTGTAACATTCACACCACTTCCAACATTTACAGGAGAAGCAACACCAGTATCAATCGTTCGTAAAGATAAAACGGAACACCAGCAACAGCAACTTACACACCGAAAGTAGTTGGAGTAACGCCAAAAGGTGAAAAATGCTAAGTCTGAAGGAATCTAAAGGTGCAACACAAGAAGGAACACCAACATTCACAGCAGGAAAAGCAAATGTAGGTACTGAAGAAAAATCCAGTAGAAAAACAGTACCAATAACAATTAGTGCAACAAACCCAGCGAAATTCGTAGTAGATGGAAATCCTGTAGAAACAACAACTATCCCTGCAAAAGAAGGCGATAAAGAAGTAGGAACATACACGATTGAACCTGCGACAGGTAAAGTAACCTTTACACCGAATAAAGACTACCATGGAACACCAACACCGGTAACCGTACAAGCGAAAGATGATAATGGAACACCAACAACAGCGACTTACTCACCAGTTGTAAAACCAGCAGTACCAACAGCTGATAACCAAAAACAACTGATGTACAAGTGCAAAAACAAACAGCAACACCAGTATTCACACCAGGTAAGAACACTGTAAATGATGTAGAGACAGAAGTACCATTTGAATCAACAAGTAAAGCGAAAACTAATCGATCCAAGTAAAACAGGGAAGAAGCAGAAGTAACATCATTAGAAGTTCCAAACCAAGGAACATACACAATTGATGACAATGGAGTAGTAACATTCACACCACTTCCAACATTTACAGGAGAAGCAACACCAGTATCAATCGTACGTAAGGATAAAAAACGGTACACCAGCCACAGCAACTTACACACCAAAAAGTAGTTGAGTAACACCAACAGGAACACCTGTGAATACAGAAGGAATCCAAGGTGCAACACAGAAGGAACGCCAACATTCACAGCAGGAAAAGCAAATGTAGGTACTGAAGAAAACCAGTAGAAAAAACAGTACCAATAATAATTAGTGCAACAAACCCAGCGAAATTCGTAGTAGATGGACAACCTGTAGAAACAACAACTATCCCTGCAAAAAGAAGGCGATAAAGAAGTAGGAACATACACGATTGAACCTGCGACAGGTAAAATAACCTTTACACCGAATAAAGACTACCATGGAACACCAACACCGGTAACCGTACAAGCGAAAGATGACAATGGTACACCAGCAACAGCAACTTACTCACCAACAGTAACACCAGTAACACCAGAAGGAACCCCTGCAGAAACAACAGGAATCCAAGGTAAAGAGCAAGAGGGAACACCAACATTCAAAACCAGGAAACCCTAATGTGCCAATCGATGAAGAAGCAGCACCAACATTAGAAGGTGCAAATCCAGAAGGAAAAAGTTGTAGTACCAGGAGAAGGAACATACACAGTTGATAAAGACGGTAAAGTAACGTTCACTCCAGAACCACAATTCACAGGAACAGCAAAAAGGAGTAACAGTTAAACGTGTAGATAAGAACGGAACACCGGTAACGGCAACATACACACCAACAGTAACCCCAGTAACACCAGAAGGAACACCTGCAGAAACAACAGGAATCCAAGGAACAACACAAGAGGGAACACCAACATTCAAACCAGGAAACCCAAATGTGCCAATCGATGAAGAAGTAGCACCAACATTAGAAGGCGCAAAATCCTGAAGGAAAAAGTTGTAGTACCAGGAGAAGGAAATATACACAGTTGATAAAGACGGTAAAGTAACGTTTACTCCAGAACCACAATTTCTCTGGCATAGCAAAAGGAGTAACAGTAAAACGTGTAGATAAGAATGGAACACCAGTAACAGCTAAGTACACACCAACAGTTACACCAGTAACACCAGAGGGAACACCTGCAGAAACAACAGGAATCCAAGGTAAAGAGCAAGAAGGAACACCAACATTCAAAACCAGGAAACCCTAATGTGTCAATCGATGAAGAAGTAGCACCAACATTAGAAGGTGCAAATCCTGAAGGAAAAGTAGTAGTACCAGGAGAAGGAACATACACAGTTGATAAAGACGGTAAAGTAACGTTTACTCCAGAACCACAATTCTCTGGCATAGCAAAAGGAGTAACAGTTAAACGTGTAGATAAGAATGGAACACCAGTAACAGCTAACACACACCAACAGTTACACCAGTAATACCAACAGGTGAAAAATGCTGAAACTGAAGGACCAAAAGCAAAACCTCAAACATCAACAATCGTGTTTTGATAAGAAAGATGAAGATAACTCTACAGTAAACTTCGACAAAGGTCATGAAAATGTAGCATTAGATCCAACAACGATTACATTAGTAGGAAAAAGATGGAAAACCTACTACAGAAGTGAAAGTTCCAGGTGAAGGAACATATACATTAGCGAATAATGTTATTACATTCACACCAGAACGAGACTTCGTAGGAAAAAGCTTCAGGAGTTACTGTTCAAGTAAAAAGATGCGAACGGAACAAAAAGTTGAAAAAAACTTACACACCAACAGTTCGTCCAGTTACAACATTTTGTAGATGAAGCTGGAAATCCAATTACTGTAGATAAGAATAATACACCAGTTGTACCTGAAGAAGATGGAACTCTACCCTAAGAAAGATATCCATGGCTATACTTTCAAAGAAAACGAAGAAAGATGAAAAAGGAAATACAATCTCACGTTTATCAAAAAGTTTCAATTCCTCGTGGAGAAAAATGAATCAACAGGAAACAATACATCTAAAGAGAACAAACCATCTGAAAAAGGAATTATCAGAGATAAAGATGGAAATTCAATTCCAGGATTTGAATACGACAGAATGTCACCAATCTTAGATATTCCAGAATATGTTTATGTGGGAAACTGTGACAGATCCAGATGGAACGGTAAGACATATCTACAGACCGATTGAAACAGTTCATAAAGATAAAGATGGGAACCCAATTCGAATGTAGTATCAAAAAGAAAAAGGTTCGAAAGAAAGTAAAGTAATTCCAGGATATCGCTTAGTAGCTACTAAGAAACTTCCAAATGGTGATGTAGAACACGTGTATGAAAAAGTTCAAGCGACTACAACTTGGATCGATGAACTTGGAAATGTGATTCAATCAACGGAAGAAGGCTTTACTAAACCCACGTGATATCCCAGGATATGAATTCGTTCGTACAGAAACAGATGCAAATGGCAATGTACGTCACGTATATCGTCGTATTGCAACATCTCAAACAACAGTGAAAACCATCAACAACTGTTGAACAACGTAAGAATGAATTACCTAATACTGGTACTGGAGAAGAATTTATTATCTTCTGCAGCAGCAACATCTATTATTACAGGATTAGGACTTTTCGATTTCAGATAAGAAAAAGAAGAAGAATAGTCTTTCTCATTTATATATAGAAGATAACTTATGAGAAAATGAAAAACAGGAAATAGCACGGCTATTTCCTGTGACTTATCAATCACAGAAAGAAAGCTCTTATCCCTCATTATTTTTGTAATCGTTTTTAAAAATTCAGTTTTTAATGAATAGATAAATAATAAAAACTATAACAAGAAATAGTGAAGAGAATTGTAAAAATGAAGCGTTATTGATTGACAGAATAGTAATTAAATAGTAGAGTATAAGGTGAATTTCTATATTATTTTGAGGTGGATTATGGTAAGTAAAACAATCATTATTTGAACCAGCAAAAAGTCTGTCGAAAATTTGAAAAGTATTCGATTAAAAATTAAAAGTCGGTGCCGCTAGTGTATTAGTCGGCGCGGGGTTCTTTTTGGATATCATGTTGAAGCAAGTGAAGTAACAGCAACTGAAAATGTTGTGAATGTTAAAAATACTGTTTTAGATGATAAAAAGATAACGATTAAGCCAACAGGTGAAAGTACGCCTAATAAAGAAGATATTGTTACAGAAAAATCAGTAGAAACGGGGGAACGCTAAGGTTTCTACACCAGTGGAAACGGAAAAAGCTATGGAAACTAAACCGGCAGCTCCGTCAGTGGAAGAGAAAAAGATGAAACAACAACTCCTCAAACGCCTGAAGTAAAAACCGGTTGTTCCCCTTCAAACAACTAAATTACAAGAAAAAGTAACAGCATTAGAAACAGAAATCAATCGTATCCGTTCAAATGAAAAACAAAAATCACAAATTGAAAAAGCGGAGAAATTATTTGAAGAAGCAAAAATTATTGATTTCTTCAAATACAGCGACTCAAAAAGAAGTGAGATGAAAAGCAAAAGAAATTAGTTCATTAACAACATTCTAAAATCAATTAAGGCTGAAGAAGTTTCAAAAGAAAACAAAAATAAAGACAGCCGTAATGGTAAAAAGATGGAAGAAGGAACTAGTTTTAGAACAGGGACTGAATCAACAAGGGGGCTACTAAAATCCAATAACGACAGGGGTTGGAGCAGATGTGAAAAGATGCGACAGAAACACCTGCAGTTAAAAGACCTCCTTATACAGATAGAAAAGTAGCAGAAGGATCTCGCGAAGCAAATTGCATGGTTAGACTTTTCAGACGTGGACCACTGGAAAAATGTGGAGGTGGAAAATGGAACCGTAGTTCTAAAAGAAGGTTCGGAATATGAAAAAGAAATCATGCCTGGTTACCGCATTAAGTTGAAGGTTAAATCATTAAAACCATTCCAAGCTACAGAAATCTATAGAAAGCGTATGGAAGCCAAAAATGCAACGCCTGAAGAAAAAGGAAACATTTAACCCGAATGCAACTAATGGAATTTGGAACAGTAATAATCCAGCGAAAAATTACAGCTACAGCTCAGGATCAGTGGTCTGAAATTAAAAATAATGGGATTGATACATTAGGGAAAAAGACCTCTATTGGGTCAGGCGATGGAGCTAATATTGGAATTCAATTCGAGATAAGTGGTACTTATAAAGGAAACACTGTTCGTCCTGCTGGTTGTAATGGCTGATGCAGAAAGTGCAAACCCGGGAGAAAAATATCGTTTTCACTACAAATGGTAAAGGTTGGGAAACAGGTTATTGACTTAGATGGATCAAATGGTCATAGATACAAAACCTGTAAATTTATATACAAAATTATAAAGCATTCCCAGATGTACTACTGGTAATGCTGATAAATTAGATGGTGCTTCTATCCAAAATGTAGGGAATGGAAATAAAATAGTCATAAATATTTTTACGAATCCAGACCAAGAAACAGGTGGCCTAGGTAGTAGCGTATTTGGACCTGGTGTAACAGCAGGTAAATATAGTGTCCCAGTTGTTATGACAAAAGGTGCTACTGAAGTTGGCATGTATGTTTTTCTACTGGTTCACAAAAAGCTATGATTGGGGTTTGCACCAATCGATGAAGGTGATGCGCCACCAACCTATGGGAGAAGCAGTTCACACCATGAATACTAGAGATGGAATTACTGGTGATGAGGTAAAACAACCGTATTTAGGTAGTGAAAGACCAGATATGGATACGAATAATGTAAAAAGACTGGAATGGCGATGATAATGCTGATACTAGAGATGAAGGAATTAACCAATTACTTCCTGAAAGTTTAAAAAGGACGGAAGGGGATATTATTAAGGCGAATGTATCTTCTAGCGGTATTATACCTGAATATTCAGGGCGCACACAGGTGGTGCTGAAAAAGGCATATATTCGTTCATGGATTGATTTTAATGGCAATGGAAAGTTTGATGCAGATGAAGCTTCAGATATTGCAGAAATTACACAAGATGGTGATGTAAAAATTAAACTTTTAAAAAAATAAAACACAAAAAGGACGCTGAAGGTTTACTTGAAGCTGGTACTAGGGTTCGTATTGCAACAAATAAAGCTGAAATTGAAAAATCCAACGGACTAGCATTCTCAGGGAAGTGGAAGATTTTAAGGCGAAGGTTACTCATCCACCCTAGAGGAGAAAGAAAACTTCTGAAGGTGAAATAAAACAAACACAAAGTACAACAGTTCATTTCACAGCACGAGGTAAAAATGTATATGAAAAAGGTAATGTAGATGCGAAAATTGATACTACTGTACTACCAGTATATATTGATAACAAAACTCGAGAAGAGATCACTTTATCAGCTGAAGGAACGTATACTGTAAAAAGGACAAGGTACGTATAAGTTTATTACCAAATGGAGCAGATGTAAATGTGGAATTTACTCCAGCTGATGGTTTTGTAGGAGAAAGCAGACAGGATAACAATTCGTCGTCAAGATACGAACAAAAACAACGACAGGATGGGGAGCAAATGATTCTGACTCTACATCAAATGTAAATGATGTAACAAAAACAATGGATGGATTGATATTCCAAAAAGTAAGAATTCCAACAGTTACTCCAACTCAAATAATGTTGAAAGTCGTAATATACAAGGATTCCCACAAAAAGGTAAACCTACCTTTACTGTTGTAACTTCGGATACTCCAGTTACTGCATCTGCTAAACATCAGGCAAAAACTGATTGATCCTACAACAAATGCAGTTACAGACTCTACCAGTGTAGATGCTTAGACCCAAAAATCATAAAATTGGTACTTATAAGATAGCTCCGGAAACAGGGGAAGTGACATTTACTCCAACAGATATAACTTATACAGGAGAAGTGAAACCTGCTAGAGTTTCTGTGCCAGTTCTTATAGCCTCATGATAAAGATGATAATGATTTTACAGTTGATAGAGAAGCAAATGTATACTCCTAGAATTACTCCGGTAGCTCCAACTGCAGAAGCGGCAACAACTAGTGATGTTCAAGGAAAACCGCAAGTTTCAAAGAATTGTATTAAATACACCAGAAGAGAATGTTGATAGAGCAAAACTGTTAACTTTGATAGAGGGTCACAAACAAGTAATACTGGGAGAACACGTTGAATTAGATAATGAATCATTAACATTACTAGATGGAGAAAAGAGAAGTAACAACCTTACAACAAATGATGGTGAGTATGTATTAGATAAAAGTAAGCAAAACTATTACATTTACGCCGAAGAAAAACATTTGTTGGACAAGCAACACCAGTGAAGAGTACAAATTAAAGATGCAAATGGAACAAAAGTTGAAACAACATATACACCAACAGTTATTGAAGTTACCCCTACAGGTAAAGACTCAGCAACTCTAGGACCTCAAGGACTTACACAAAAATCTCCAATCTTATTTAACGAAAGAGAGGAAACTGATGGAACAACTCTAAACTTTGATACAGGTCATGAAAGAGTAGCTCTAAAACCAGAAACGTTAACTTTATTAAATGGTACTGCTAAAGTTAAGAGTATCACTGTAGAGAATGTCGGAACTTATAAATTAGTAGACAAAAACATTACATTTACACCTGCGCCAGCCTATCATGGAACAGCAGAAGGAGTAAATGTTCAAGTTGAAGACGAAAATGGAAAAGTTGTTACGAAAAAATATGTTCCAACAGTAAAAGAGTTGACAGTAACTCCAGGAGATAAAACAACGAAAAAAATATCCAAGGGAAACTCAAGAAGGTACACCAACATTTACGATTCCCTGCTGAATCAACGAATGCAACAGTGACAAGTCGTAAAATTAGTGGATCCTGCTGATCAAACAGAAAAAGACAGTGTAACTGTAGCAGGAAAGGTACATTTACGATTGATGGAAATGGAAAAGTAACATTCGTACCAGTTCCAACTTATAAAGAAGATGTTCCTCCAATTACAGTAAAAGCAACTGTAACCATTACAAACGGTAAAAACGAAAGTACAACAATTACATCAACAGCTCCTTACAAACCAATTATTGTACCAGCTGAAATTGATAAAGCACCAGCAACATCAACAAACTTACAAGGTTTAACACAAACAGGAACACCAACATTTTTCACCGAAAACAATTGAAGTAGATGGGGTACAAAAACAATTAGTGTTCAAGCAAAATAGCTATAAACTTGTAAAAGATGAGTAGAAAGCAGATCACTTCCAGCCTATAAAGCAGGAACAACTGTAGAAATTGGTACGTATACAATCAATTCAGCGACAGGACAAGTGACATTTACACCAACAGATAAAACTTATACAGGAGCAGTAGCACCAGTAGATGTACAAGCCAACTGGATCAAATGGAGTAAAAGTTCAAACAACGTATACACCAACTATCACTCCAGTAACACCAACAAAAGAACCATCAGCAACAACTGATGTACAAGGTAAAAACAAGTATCAAGAATTGTGTTGGATACAGTAGAAACAGATGCTGATAAAAGATAAAACTGTGGAACTTCAGCAAAGGAACTGAACAAGGTCCTAATGGAGAACGAGTTAACCTCAACCCTGATACACTAACATTGTTGAATGATGCAGGAGCTGAAGTACCTACCTTACAACAGATGATGGTGAATATGTTCCTAGATAAAACAAATAGAACAATTACATTCACACCTAAGAAAACATTTACAGGGCCGGCAAAACCTGTAAAAGTTCAAAATCAAAGATGCGAATGGAACGAAAGTTGAAACAACTTATATACCAACAGTAACGGACGTTACAATGACAGAGTGAGGATAAAGAGTCTTCTGCACCACAAGGAAAAAACACAAACAGGAACTCCAACATTTACAGTTTCAACTCCAGAAGTACGTATTACAGGATATAAATTGTTAAATCCAACTCGGAAACACACCAGTAGAAGGAAATGAAATTGAAGTTCCAAAATGAAGGAACATATCGTATTAATCCAACGACTGGACAAGTTACTTTCATTCCGAAACCAGGTTTCACAGGACCAGCAACTGGAATCACAGTGCAGGCTACTGACGAAAATGGCGAAACAAAAGATGCGACTTATACA